>Ga0209777_10000137_pt1 | contig 122188 bp, 117 predicted proteins | sample FrelakmetHBP12HB_FD_187147 | JGI IMG/M metagenome (GOLD analysis project Ga0209777, IMG submission 187147) | Freshwater lake sediment microbial communities from the University of Notre Dame, USA, for methane emissions studies -HBP12 HB (SPAdes)... | ecosystem: Environmental > Aquatic >... | reverse complement strand
GTTCAAGCTGATACTTTATGTCTCGTGTTAAGTTCCTGAATGAAACGCGGAACAAATCAGCCAGCAGTGGACCACCGAGTCGCAGACGTTTGTTCTTAAAGTGGTCTTTGTCGTCTGGCTGGCGTCTGCCTGTTTTCAGTTGGATAACGCGATATGCCATTTCTCCTAGGAATATGGCTTTTTCTTTGCGGTTCTTGTCGCTTCTTCCCAAGTGTGGGAGGAAGTTTTTGTCCAGGGCTGTTTCTGCTTTTTGAAGTCGGTATTCTTCGACTTGTCCGTGTGCAACGCGGTTGCCGATGAACAGGATTGCGTCGGCTGGTGTGTCTACGCCGATGGCTTTTTCGAATGAAGCTGACAGCTGGCTTTGGGTGTCGCTGTCGAGGGAGACGGCTTCGGCGATGTCCTTGTCTTTTTCCATGGTTAATGCGCGCATTATGACGACGAAGGGGATTTCTGTGGGGACACCCGGCATGGTGACGTAGATTGCATCGTCTGATTTTAGTTTAAGTTCGATCCTGGCTCTGAAGCCCACTGTGGTTGAGAAGATTTTTGCTTGGTAAACCGGCGATGTGCCTTTCTCATCTATATCGACGATGACGCGATTAGGCGCCAAGTCTTCCATGGCAACGATGACACGTTCACTGCCGTTAACAACGAAATATCCGCCTGGGTCGTCAGGGTCTTCTGTTGCCGCAATTAATTCTTCTTTAGAAAGCTGGCTGAGGAAGCAAAGTTTGCTCTTCAACATAACAGGGATGTTACCGATGTAAACCAGTTCGGTATCCTGTTCTCTGCCGTCCACGACGGGAGTCATTTCCAATGCAATTGGAGCGGAATACGCCAAGTTGCGCAGTCTTGCTTCCATTGGGTAAATTTCATGTTTTGTCCCATCCACTTCAGTGGCGTATGGACCGGTTATTCTGGATTGGGGATCGATTACCCAGATTTGGCCGAGTTTAACTTTGTAGGGGCTCTCAGGAACTTCAATGGGGATTTCAGCCACTTCATCCACGACTTCTTGAAGTCCATGGTCAATGAATTCGTTGTAGCTGTCAAGATGCTGGCGCACTAATCCTTTCTCGTTGAAGAAAGTTTTCAAAAGATAATGGATATCTTCTTTCTGTACATTAGTCAAGTTTTCAGTTCTCCCATAAATTTAAGATATAAACCTGATTGTGAATTTTTGTTAAGCGTGTTTTCACTTTTTCATTTCCTCCGATGCTGGGTTGTTCCAACTCGAAAAAGGGTTCTACTAACTTTCCTAAGAGCACAAACACAACCCGCATAGCTTGAATATAAACTTTTTTATGCCCATCGCGCCTAAACTGAATACCTGTTAAACAATCATAGAGTGCGCGCTTCAAAAAAACTTTGCGGCGCGGCGAAGCACAAAGCAAAACAGGAAAGGACAAACATAAACCCTGCCGCACATAAATGGGATAAATATGCAGGTAAGCTGAACATAAAAACCCGAGGTAATGTTTTTCTCAAAATAACCCTATACGTAGTGCTTATTCGCCTTTGCACCGAGTTTTAACATACTATTAGCTGAAGAAATCACCAATACAACCTACCCCTCTACTGTTTCAACATAGAACCTCTAATAGGATCCAAATATACCAAAACCCAGCACATTAATACCTAACAATTTTGTAGCGATTTCTTCCCAGTTGACGGCGCCTTTTCTCCTGCGCCTCAGTCAACTGCGTGTTTCCCGTCTTCACTTCATAAGTTGTGGATTCGCCGACTTTGTTCCCGAAAAAATCAAGTTTCTGAACCACAAAATCCCCGTTTTCACGGATTTTTTGGCAGTCGTGCCCCTCCATGGCTTGGTCAAACGCAAAGCGGTCCCGGGCAATGCTACCCTTGGCGCGGTTGCTCGATAACTTGAACCTTTTCGAAACCTTTCCAGAGCTTAAAGGATCATCCTTTGAAATTCTTTTAACCAATTAACGTAACCTTTTGTCTGCTATATGGTAGAGCGGTATTAATAATTTCCCAAATCAGCCATGAAATTGACTTTGCGCTGGACTATTTTTATTGTTACATCTTGCGGGTTGACTGTGCCTATTTTTTTGGTTATGAGTGGAAGCAGGTTTGGGTCTGTTTCATATCCGATGCTGCTGCGTTCGTTTTGCATTGCGACTTTTGTGGTGGTTCCTGATCCTAGAAATGGGTCTAGTACGAGTTCGCCTTTAACGCTGAACATTCGGATTAGACGCTCGGCAATTTCTTCGGGGTAAGCGGCGGTTCTACGTTCCAGTTCGCTGGCGGTTTGGCGTGTGCCTTTAAATGCCCAGATTTGGCTGAACCATTCATCCCTCTGCGCCTTCGTGTAGACGCTCTCGTAACGAAGGGCGTCTTTTGGCGGAAACTTGCGCAGTTTCCCTTTCCGAAACAGCAGAATAAACTCGCAGTCCAACGTGACGTAGGCGTTTGGCGGAAGGAAACCTGAGCCTAAAAAGGCGCCTTTGCCCTTGTACATTGGTTTGGTGGTGGGTTTTTTCCATAGAATGTAGGGCAGGGTGGTGAAACCGATTTTTTCGCAGACCTCGATGATTCGGGAGTGGTTTGGGTAGAGTTGGAATCTACCGTTTATAGTTCGGGTGGCGTCACCGATGTTTACGCATGCGATGCCACCGTCGACGAGGACGCGGTAGGTTTCAGCCCAGACTTTGGCAAAATAATCATGAATTGCAGTGTAGATTTGCCGAACCGATTCCTCGCTACCGTTTGCGTTCACTCGCTGGAACAATTCCGCGATTTTAGGGTCAGCCTTGCAGAATAAGTCATCCCACATCGCTATCATGGGGTAGGGCGGCGAAGTCACCATTAACTGGACACTGCCGTCCTCAAGCTCGGACATTTGCTGGCTACTGCCTATGATAACTCTGTGATGGGTATGCATTGCCACTAAGTATCGCAACATTGGTGTTTTACTTTTGCGGTAGACGGGAAATGATTAATAAGTCCGAACCCAACCAGATTTGTGCTGTACGCTTGCTGAGGTAACCAAGCCAGGTCAAAGGTGAAGGACTCAAGATCTCGACGCTTTGATTTGAGCGCCCTAATGGGATATCCTTTCCCTCAGGGGTTCGCAGGTTCAAATCCTGCCCTCAGCACCACAAAACCTCTAAGTTATTAGGGAAATTTTAATACTCAACTTCCGTGTATTGTAACTAAGACAGTAACTTGGTGACTTGGGTTGGTTGAAACAGTTTTTACAAATGAAGATAAGAAAAACCTCAAAGTAATAGCTGAGGAACTGCCAAAACTCCGCACAGTCGTTGAGGAGCTTACGGAAACATTGGAAATTTTAAGCGACGAGAAACTGATGAAGAGCATTGACAGAAGCTTTAAAGACGTCAAAGAAGGCAAGGTGCTTACTGACAAAGAAATGCTTGAAGAACTGAGCATCGATGAAAAAGAAATTTTAGCTATCTTATACCAGAGAATTCTTGAAGAGACTCAAACGTCTTGATAGACAAACCCAGATTAGGAATACTAAAGGAACTGAAAATCCTGGAAGACAAGCCTTTTGCCAGCAAACAGTTGGTGGGGCGTTTAAGCGAACTTAAGTCTTTCCGAGTAGGCGATTACCGGGTAATCTACCAAGTGTCGGAACAGCCAATTGTTATTCGGACTATTGGTCACCGCAAAAAGTTTACGATAAATGAGCATAACATTTTGGCTACAAGTTTCGCTGTTCTAATCCTGCCCTCAGCACCACAAAATCTCTATGTTATTATAATAGGGAAATTTTAATACACCCAAAGTTTGTAAATTAAGAGTTTAACTGGTGACTTGGTTGGTTAAAGCGGTTTTCACAGACGAAGACAGGCAAAGTCTCAAGAGCATAGCTTTGGAACTCAAAGAACTTCGCAAGTTCGTCGAAGAACTTGCTGAAACATTGGTTAACCTCAGCGACAAAGATTTGATGAAGATTTTCAACTCAGACCAAATAGACCTTAAAGAAAACCAGGTAGCAAACTGCCGAGAAAAACTGGAAAAACAGTTGCACGCGGCTGAAAAAGAATTCCACTAAAAGAAACAAAATCCAAAATAACCCAGCCGCCAATAGCCTAGAAGAGGCATTCAATTTGACCACTAACCATCAAGTCACATGGGACTTAACTGAGCTTTTCTCCAGCGTAACCGACCCCAAAATCCAGGAAGTCATATCGCAAGCCGCGGCTTCGGCTGATGCGTTCGAGAAAAAGTACCGCAGCAAAATAACCAGCCTATCACCCGACGGGTTGCTGCAGTGCCTCCGTGATGTTGAGGCGTTTGATGTAAAATTCAGCGACATAGCACTGTTTTCAAGCCTCTCTTTTGCAGCGGACATGACTAAGCCCCAAGCACAGGCGCTAAACGATAAGGTAGACAAGCTTTCAGCCAGTATCGGCAAGCAGCTGGCGTTTTACTCGCTGGAACTGGGCGCACTAGTCAAGAGCAAGCCGCAGATAATTCAAGAGCCAGCCATGTCCAACTACAGGCACGTTCTGGAACGTGTTCACCGCCGCGTTGAACACCAGCTATCGGAAGTTGAAGAGCAAATCATCATCGAAAAAGACCAGTTCGGCGTCAACGCGTGGGAGGAGTTGCAGAGCAAATGGCTAAACACCCGCCTCTTCGACGTCACCGTTCTGGGCAAGAAAAAGACGCTCAGCTACGGGGAAGCAAACGGTCTGCTATCTCACCGCGACCGCGCCACACGGGAATCGGCCAACCGCGCAATCTACAGGCTGCTGGGCAGAGACGGCGAAGTCTTCTCTGCGGCGCTGCGTAGCATCTGCAACGATTGGGTTGCGGTGTCGAAGCGGAGGAAGTATGCGTCGCCCATGGAGCCCAGCTTGATTTCAAACGACACCCAAGAGGTCATCATTGGCGTTTTGCTTAAAACTGTCGAAGAAGGCGCGGCGGCTTATCGACGCTACCTTAAACTCAAAGCCAAACTCATGGACCTACCTGTGCTGGAAAACCATGACATAGTGGCTCCACTGCCGCAGTCGCCGGAACTCAAATTTACCTTCCAACAAGCACAGGATTTAGTTACCCAATCGTACAGCCGCTTTAGCCCCGCATACGCCACTGGAGTTAAGGAGATGTTCCAAAAACGCCGCATCGACGCCACGCCAAGGTTTGGCAAACGCAACGGCGCCTTCTGCGCGGGCTACTACAACGGCAAATCAGCCTACATCCTGCAGAGCTTCAACGGCACACTCACCGACGTTTACACACTGGCACATGAACTCGGACACGCGACCCATGACTGGTACGCTTCAAGAAACCAGACGCTGCTGAACATGAACGTGCCCTCCACCGTGGCAGAGACCGCATCCATCTTCGGCGAATTGTTACTAACAGACCAGCTTTTGGATGGGGCAAAATCTGATGCGGAAAAAAAGGCGCTGCTGTGCTTGGTTTTGGATGAGGCTGGGATGACGGCGTTCCAGGTTACGGCTCGGGTGTGGTTTGAGCAGGCGCTCTACGCTTCCATCGAGCAGGGCGAGTTCTTGGATTACAAGACCATCTGCAACCACTGGACCCGGGCGCGGGACCGAATCTTCGGCGGCGCCGTCACATGGTTCCCCGAAATGGAAGCCGAATGGACCATGAAACCCCACTACTTCATGGCAAACTACCGCTTCTACAACTACCCCTACGTCTACGCCCAAATGTTCGTGTACTCCCTCTACGAGCGGTATCTGGAGGAAGGCAAAGCGTTTGTTCCCAAGCTGGAGAAGGCGCTGTCGGTGGGCGGCAGCGTGTCGCCAATGGAAATCGGCAAAATTGTCGGCCTCGACGTTGCGGACGCAGGCTTCTGGGGCGGCGGCTTGAAGGTTTTTGAGCGGTTCATCGTGGACTTGGAAAAAGTCATCTAAGCCAGCGAGCAAAAAGTGAACACGGAAAATCAGAGCCCTAAGAGCGCCAAAGCTATCAGGACAGCTCCGAGGGCAAAAGTGTAAATTGCAAAGTAGTAGAATCTTTTGCTCAAAACCAGCTTTTTAACAAGCACAATCGCCAAGTACCCTGCTAACACCGCAAACACCAACCCAACTAAAAGGTCTACTGAACTGACTCCGACGCCCTGAGAAAAGGCGCCGCGTTGATGGTAAGCTTCAACGGCTAAGTCGCCAGTGATGGCGGGAATCGAGAGCAAAAATGAGAATTTGAAAACCATTTCGCGTTTAACGCCCTGCAAAAGTCCGCTGGATATGGTCGAGCCGCTTCTTGACAGCCCCGGAAAACTTGCCGCGCCCTGAGCGGTTCCCATGATTAGTGCTTCGCGGTAGGAGATTTGGGTTTGGTTTTCTTTGCCGAACTTGCTGAGGAACAGCAGTGCTGCACCAAATAGAAAGGTGACGCCCATTATCAGGAAGGTCTGGTAGGTGTCGCCCAGGTAAAGGTCGTAGAGCACCCCAATTAAGCCTGTGGGGATGGTTGCGACGACGATAAGCGGGATGAATCTACCGTATTCTGAATGGAAATCCCGATGCACCAAAGCGGTCAGGACAACTTTGATGTCGTGCCTAAAATAAAAAATTACCACGCCTAGAGTGCCGATGTGCAGAAACACGTTGAAGAGCGGGGTTGCTTGAAAACCCAGGAAGTGCTCGGCTATTTTAAGGTGGGCTGTGCTTGAGATGGGCAGCCACTCTGCGAAGCCCTGGATTAAACCGAGGATTATTGTTATGATGAGTTGGTCAAGCAAACGCTGGGCACCCGTGGTCAGTTTTTTTTTCTAAACTTTAACTTATTCCTACTAATAGCTTTTGCAGAAAAACCGCCTTTTGCAACCGAAGAGGGGAGGAGGGCAAACTGGGACAGATCCTTGCGTTTAATTATCTTAGGGTAAAGGTCCGCATTGAAATCAAACAAAATTCAAGTTTTAAAAAATAATGAAGTGGGCTAAAGAAAAATGCCCTTTTTACTGTTTTTCTTCTGGTTCTTGGAAAAGTTTCTTGATTGCGCCGATTCTTGCTTTCTGAGCCAGCACATCGCTCGTAACAACGGTTATGGCTTCTTCAGGGCACCATTTGACGCATTGCGGCCCGTCTGCCTTGTCTTTGCACATGTCGCATACGTAGACAACTTTGGTCTCTGGATGCAGCATGATGGCGCCGTAGTCGCAGGCTTCGATGCACCAGCCGCAGCCGTTGCATTTGTCCTTGTCTAATACGATGTTGCCTGTGTCTTCGGATTGTGTAAGTGCATTTCTTGGGCATGCGGCTACGCAGGCTGGGTCTTCGCAGAGTCTGCAGGTAACCGCCATGTTGGCTAACTGGTTAACTCTGACAACTCGTATGCGTGATTTAAGCGGGTTGAAGGCTTTCTCTTTAGTGAATGAGCAAGCGTACTCGCATATTTGGCAGCCGACGCATTTTTCTGGGTCAGTGGAAACAAATTTTCTCTCGTGCATCTTTACCATGTTCTATGCCTCTTTTCCTTCGATTATGCTTGAAAACTCGTCTAAGCCGAGTTCTTTGAGTTTAGCTTTGGTTGGTATGCCTTCGACGTTCCATCCTCGGGCTTGGTAGTAGTCGTCGAGAAGCAGGTCGAGTTCTTCTTGGGTTACGACTGCGCCTTTGGCTGGTCCATCATCTGTGATGGGTTGATTCATGACTTTCCATGGAAGGGTGTCGTCTATGCGGCTTTTGCCTTCTCGGACGTTGATGAGTTTAGCAAGGTTGTTTATGCGTTCGCCTGTAACGGTGAGTTCTTCAGGAGTCATCTCGTAGCCTGTGACTAACCTGTAGAGTTTTGCCATGTCGGCGAGTTCATTGTAGAGGGTGCCCTTGGCGTTCTTGCATACGATGAGTGAATCGATGAGCGCGTAAGTGTCTTCTGCGTCCTTGACGAGTTTACCTCGGCCTTTTTCAGCTTTCAAGCGGTCAACTTTACCCTTCAAATCGATTGTGTAGGCGCCGCTGCGGTTTTGATCTGCGCCCCGAAAAGAAACTGCAGAAGCTAAAGCCGCAGTTTTAAGGCAGCGTAAATCGTAGCCTGTAACTTCTAAGCCTTTGATTTGCTGGGCAAGCTCACTTGAGTTTTTGCCGATTTTTTCTGCCGCAACCTTCACGCCGTCAGCGAGCATGTCGCCGATTCCTTCGCGTTTGCCGATTTTCTCGATGAGTTGTACGACTGCTTCTGCGTTTCCGAAGTGGGCATCTAATCCGCCGAGGTCTTCGTGAGTCAGTATGCCTTTTTCGTGGCAGTCCATGACGAAGCTGACGGTTACGCCTGCGCTTGTTGCGTCGATGCCGTAGTAGTTGCAGAGTTCAGCGGCTTTGATTATGGCGTCAAGTTTGTCTACGCCGCAGTTTGGTCCAAGCCCCCAGACGTTGTCGTATTCCATGCGTGCTTGGGTACCCTTGTAGGGTCCTTCTCGGATGACTGCTTCGTGTTCGCACCGCATGGCGCATGAGTTGCAAGCGATGATTTTTGCGATGTAACGGTCGTTTAACGCTTCAGCGCTGATTTTATCAGCGTTGTCGAAGTGGGCGTTGTTGAAGTTGCGGGTTGGCAAACAGAAAAGCGCGTTTTGAATCATAATATTTTCAGATGTGCCCAAAGTGCGGTATTTCTGTGTCGCTGGCCCTTTCATGCGTTCATGGAATTCTTTAACCATAGCGATGAATTCGTCGGGTTTCGCAACAAATATGTCGCGTGTTCCTCGGACAGCAATGGCTTTGAGGTTCTTGCTTCCCATGACTGCACCAAGGCCTGTTCTGCCTGCTGCACGGGTTTTCTCGTTGAATATGCTTGAGATTTTGGATAGCTTTTCGCCTGCTAAACCGATGGATGCTACGCGAACGTAGTAGTCGCCTATCTCGTTTTTGATGGCGTCTTCGGTTTCGCCAGAAGATTTACCCCAAACCTGAGATGCGTCAAGTATCTGAGCTGCATCGTCGTCTATCCAGAGATAAACTGGCTTTTCCGCTTTGCCAGTGAAGATTACTGCATCGTATCCTGCACGTTTTAATTCGGCTCCAAAGGTGCCGTGACCTACAGCTTCTCCGACACCGTTCGTTTCAGGTGATTTAGATATGAATGCGTGTCCGTTTCCGCCTGTCGGAAACATAGTTCCTGAAACGGGTCCAACTGCGAGGACAAGCGGGTTTTCTGCGCTGAGTGGGTCCACGCCTGCTTTTGAGTTGGATAAGTAGAGTTTCATGCCAAGGCCGATGCCGCCGACGTATTTTTTGGCGACATCATCGCTTAGTTTTTCTGTGCGAGTTTTGCCCGTGGTTAAATCAACATATAATATTGTTCCTGCGTAACCTAGCAACCTTGTTCCTCCAAGAGCTTTAGAATATTTAGTGGAGTTGAACAATATATTAAGTTAATGGGTTGTTGGTTTGGATTTTCACGGCTTTCTATGGAGGTTGAGGCGCCGTCATGTACAATTGCACATAACGCTTCGTAGGGTTTTCGCATGCAAAACGCACTTAAACGGAGAAAAGAAATATCAGAACCCAACGACAATCAGTAACCCAGAGCAGGAGGCAAAGATATGCAGGTAAAAGTCCACTACATCAGCTTAGTAAAATCCTACACAAACACAAGCCAAGACGAATTCACACTTCCAAACGACACAGTCCTATCGGAACTGCTCGACAAAATCGCAAATGACTACGGCAAACCATTCACCCAAGAGGTTTACGACCCCGTCAAAAAAGAGATGAAAACCTCCTTCGTAGCAATGGTCAACGGCACCCACATGGACCAGCTCCAAGGCGTAAACACCCCCCTAAAAGACCGCGACAGCGTCATCTTGATGTCGCTTATAACAGGCGGCTAAAAGATATCCAAGGTTGAAAAATTAGGGTGCAAAAGAAGTTAAAATTGAGCGCTAAAAAAGCGCTAAACTGAGTTTATTTTGCTTTGTTGGCTTCTTCTGCTGTTTGGAACAGGTTTTTAACTGCTTTCTGGCGGTACTTCTGCGATAGGGTTTCTGCGCTGACGAATGATAGGGCTTCTTCGGGGCACCATTTGACGCATTGGGGTTCTTTGGTTTCGTTGTCTGTGCAGCTGTTGCAGGTGAAAGCTATTTTTTTGTCTGGGTGCAGGTTCATTGCTCCGAATTGGCATGCGCTGATGCACCATCCGCATCCGTTGCAGGCGTTTTCGTCCACGCGAATTATGCCGCTGTCGCATTCCTGTTTCAGGGCGTCTCTTGGGCAAGCTGCTACGCATGCGGGGTCTTCACATTTTCTGCAGGTGACTGCAAGATTTATCAGCGGGCCGATGCGCATGGCGCGTATTCGTGATTTGTTCGGGTTGAAAGTGTTCTCGTTAACCATGCTGCAGGCGTATTCGCAGACTAAGCAGCCGATGCATTTGTCCGGGTCTGCTGTAACGAATTTTCGGTCTTGGGGGCGAACCATTTTAGTTTCCTCCTGTAGTAGCTGCTACGGGCGCGTTTGGCTTGGCTTTTTCAGCCGCTTGGGCAACTTTAATTGCGTCTTCGGCAATGTAAGCTAAGTCGCCTAAACCTAACAGTTTCAGACGTTCAACGGTTGGGATTCCTTCAGGTGTCCAGCCTCTTGAAGCATAGTAGTCGTCTAAGCCAATGTTCATTTCTTCGTCGCTGACGCAGACGCCTTTAGCTGGTCCTTCGTCGGGTACTGGGAAGTTCTTTATCTTGTATGGAACGTCGTCGAATTTGCGTGTGCCTTTGCCTTCGCGTATGTTGAAGAGACGTGCGAGATTTTCGATTCTGTCGCCGTCTGCCGTCATTTCTTCCACGGTGATCGGGATGCCTGTGGCTAAGGTGTAGTAGTTGGTGAGGTCTTTCCAGCCGTCGTAGTATGTGCCTCTGCTGAACTTGCACACGATGAGTGAGTCGATGATGTTGTACATGTGGCTCTCGTCTGTAATCATTTTGCCGCGGCCTTTCTCGATTTTGAAGCGGTTTACTTTGCCCTTTACGTCGGGTGAGTAAGCTCCGTTTCTCAGGTGGCAGGCGCCTCGGAATGAAACTGAGAATCCGAGTGCTGCAGTCTTTAGTGTTCTTAGGTCGTAGCCTGGAAGTTCTAAGCCTTTGATGTGGCAGGCGTACTTGTATGCGTCTCCTCCGATTAACTCCGCGGCTTTTGCGACGCCTTCAGCGAGGATGTTTCCCAGCCAGCCTTCGCGCTTGCCGATTTTGTGGATGATTGCGATTAAGGCTTCGGCGTTGCCGAATTTAAGGTCGATTCCGTCAGTCTGTTCTTTTGTGATTATGCCGTGCTCGTAGAGGTCCATGGCGAATGCGACGACTACGCCGATTGAGATACCGTCCATGCCGTACTCGTTTGTGATGCGCATGGCTTCGATAACTGCGTCTAAGCGGTCAACACCGCAGAGCGGTCCCAGACTCCAGAGACATTCGAATTCTAATCTTGAAGTTGAACCCTTGTAAGGTCCCTCTGGAACAACGCATATGTGGTCGCAACGCATACCGCATGTTGCGCAACCCACAATTTTCTTAACATAATGCTCGTTTAAGTATTCGCCGCTGACTTTGTTGGCACCTTCAAAAGTGGCGTTCGTCCAGTTCCTTGTTGCCAGTGCTGAGAGCGAGTTGAGGACGAGGACGTTTTCGGGTGTGCCCAAGGTTTTGTATTTCTTGGTTGCTGGTCCCTTCATGCGTTCATGAATCATCTTGATGTATTCTTTGAAGCCCGGCATGTTGGCGACGTTAACATCATGCGTTCCTCGAACTGCAACTGCTTTAAGGTTCTTGGAACCCATCACTGCGCCCATTCCGGTGCGTCCGATTGCGCGGAACTCATCGTTTAGGATGGCTGCAAACCTGCAGAGTTTTTCGCCTGCTTCCCCAATGGCTGATACACGAATATAGAAGTCTCCGAGTTCATCCCGGATTTTGTTATCGGTGTCATTTACGGTGGCGTTCTTCAGGTACTCGCCGTTTCGGATTTCGACTTTGTCGTCGTCAATCCACAAGTAAGACAGCTTTGGCGCTTTGCCAGTGATTACTACGGCGTCGTATCCTGCGCGTTTCAAGTCAGGACCAAAAAAACCGTGTGCCTTGGCCTCGCCGACTCCTCCAGTGGCGGGTGACTTGGAAACTACAGCGTAACCGTTTCCAGCTGTTGGACCCATGGTTCCGCTGAGCGGACCCGTACAATAGATGATTGGGTTGTCTGGGTCGAAGGGGTCTGTGCCTGGTTTGGAGTTGTCCATGAGTAAGCGTATGCCTAAGCCTATACCGCCGATGTACTGTTTAGCCATCGTTTCGCTTAGCGGCTCGGTTCTTGTTTCCCCTGTTGTGAGGTTAACATGTAATATTTTTCCTGCGTATGAAAACATGCTTTTTACCCTCAAATCTTGATAAGATTAGAAGGCAAGTAAAAACTATATTAAGTTAATGGCTGGTTCATTTAAAAAAACACGGCTGATTGCGACTTGTTTTTCGATGCATAACGCAATAAAAAGCCTTTCCAAAACAACAAAACAAGCGCTTTCTCGCCGTTACAGAAGCAAAAACTTAAACCAGCCAAACCACTCCCCCTACACTGAGGCAAAAACGTTGAATCGAACCACCGCATTAAAACAAGCAGCCGCTAAACAGGGCAAACCAGCCAACTTTGTAATCTTCAACCAAACCAACTTAACCTACTTCACCAACTTTGCCGCTGCAGCCGCACTCTACATTCCAGAACAAGGCGTCGCCAGTCTCTACGTTTCCACCGTCAACTACGAGCAGGCAAAAGCCGAAGCCAAAGGCGTAAACGTCGAGCTCATAAAACGGGGCGAGAACCTGATGGAGAAAATCGCTCTGCAAAACCCCAAAAAACTCGGCGTTGATACACTGTCGATTGAGAGTTGGCGTACCCTTGCCAAAGCCGTCGGCGGCGAAGAAAAACTTGAGGCAGTCAACAGTCTGGTTCGGGAGCTACGCAGCGTAAAAGATCTTGAGGAAATTAAGCTTATACGTGAAGCCTGCAGAATCGCCGGCATCGGCATGCAGGCAGCCAAGGAAATCATCGGCGTGGGATTAAAAGAGAAGGATGCAGCGGCAGAAATCGAGTATGCCATGCGAAAGGCAAACTCGGACGGCAACGCGTTTGACACCATCGTGGCGTCAGGTCCGACTTCAGCGTTTCCCCACGGCAGCAACCTTGATAGAACCATCCGTGAAGGCGACTTCGTCGTCGTCGATTTGGGCGCAACCTACAAATTCTACCGCTCCGACACCTCGCGAACTTTCATCGCCAGCAAAGCCACCGAGAAACAGGCAAGAATCTACGACGCCGTAAAGCTGGCGTATGAGAAAGCCTTCGAAAAAATAAAACCCAAAGTTGCTGCATGCGAAGTTGACGGAACAGCTAGGTACGTGATTGAGGAGGCTGGGTTTGGCGAGTTCTTCGTCCATAACCTTGGCCACGGCGTCGGTTTGGAGGTTCATGAAGCACCCATCTTGAGCCCCGACAGCAAAGACATTTTGGCGGCGGGAAACGTGGTTACGGATGAACCGGGAATCTACATGCCGGGTTTGGGCGGCGTTCGAATCGAAGACACCATCCTTGTAACCAAAAACGGCGCAGAGAACCTAACGATTGGTCCCTGCATGCCGTAGGGTAAACTAAATTAGCTTCTCCAACTCTTTTCTATTGAGAGTGTTTTTTTGATTAACAACCCAGCTGTCATACTTGTGGATGTGCAGAACAATTTTTCACTGGTTCCCTAAAAATCAAACGCGTCATCAACATAATCGCGTCATTGCAGAGGCTTGTGGTGGCAGCCCGCAAAAACGGTGTTCCAGTCATCTACAGCATCGACGCCCACTACCCCCAGGATGTTGAGGTTGTTCGGAAATGGGGCGACCACGCCATAAAAGGCACCAAGGGGGCAGAGTCATTGCTGAGCTCAAGCCCGAAGAAGACAAAGACTACATCGTTGAGAAACGGACATACGGCGGCTTCTACGAAACATGCCTAGACCCTCTTCTTTGTAGCTTGCACAAGGGTGAAGGCGTAAAAACAGTGATTAGGCGGCTTACACACAAACATGTGCATACACCACACATCCGCAGATGCTTTTTCCGAGGATACCAAATAGTAATCGCAAAAGACGGTGTCGAAGCGTTTACCGTTGAAGACCATTAGCAAGGGCTAAATTATTTAGAGTACGTTTATAACGCAAAGATAATGGCGACTAATGAGATAATTCAGGAAATTGTGAAGTGAGATTATGGCGAAAATACTTGTCGTTTATGATTCGAATTCTGGAAACACGGAAAAAATGGCGTTAGCGGTGGCAAAAGGAGCAGAGAAAGAAGGTGCTTTGGAAGTTACAGTGAAAAAAGCTGAAGAACCAAAACCGAGCGATTTGCTCGCCGCTAACGGCATAATCATGGGGTCATCCCCATATTTCGGACAAATGTCAGCTAAACTTAAGGCACTCATCGATCGATCCGAGCAGGTTCACAAACAACTAGGCGGCAAAGTCGGCGCCGCATTCACAAGTAGCGGCGGAACCTCTTCCGGAGCTGAAACAACTCTGCTCTCAATTGTGCATGCGATGCTTATTCACGGATGATTGTGCAGGTCCGAGCTGACGATGCACATTACGGGGTTGCAATTATGGGTGCGCCCAGTAAAGAAGACCTTGCCGATTGTGAAGAGCTGGGAAGAAGGGTTGCAACTTTAGCTTTGAAGCTGAATCAATAATAGCAATTGTTTTTGGTATCTTAATTTTTTTTGGCGCTAACCGCATTCAATTTTTTACTTCCATTTTGTGAGTATCTCTTCTCGGCGGAAAGTGGCAGTGCTAAAATAATATAGAGCTAAATCAGCCAGCAGGAGAGCCCCAGAAATAATCAGAAGGTTAGTGTCGTTGAGTGTTATGACTCCTAGTTCGCTAGCGAGGTAGATGATCATGAAAGGTATGAACATGAGACCCCCGAGCTGGTTAGCAGCCCGTACGTCACTGGCTCTTGATGAAGCAATCACGCTAATTTCGATGCTCAATATTTCAGCAAGAGGGATGACCAGCAGAAGTATTATGCCGATGTGCCAATTAGGATAATAAAAGCCTATCTTGGAATAAACCAAGTTATCTATAAGCGCCATGTAGAGTACGGCACTGCCATAGCTTGCCAGAAGTGGCGGCACGAAAGCTGCAATGCTCTTTCCAAACAGAATCTCGCCATCAGTAGTGGGAGTTGCCAGAAGCGGCTCTAAGCTCTTTTCAACCTTTTCGCCTACAATGCTGTAAGAGGCAATCGCAGTGGGAAGCGTAGCTGCCGCGATGACAAAGAAGAAGGAAAATGCATCCAATAATCCGGGGAGAACTTCAGCGGGAATGCCGCCACTGTCGTTTCTTGCCTCGAAAATAACGACCGCCGGGAAAAGAAACGCTAAAAGCAGAGGAAAAAGAATGATCCCAAAAAGGATGCTTTTCTTTCGTTTAATTGACTTAAGGTCTTTTGATGCAACAATCCAAGCAGTTCCCAGATTCATTCTCGTTCCCTCACAAGCTTCAGGTATGCCTCTTCCAAACTTGAGCTTGACACAGAAACAGATTGAACGTTTCCCCCTGCTTCAACAATTGCCCGAACAACGGCAGGGTTTTCCTTGTATGGATCGGCAAACTCAATGGTCAATTTGGTTTCTTCAAGAGATATTTTCCCAAGAGGCAACTTTTTTAAGGAATTTAGAATGGGATCGGTTATTTGCTCTAACTGAATCACGGTTCTTCTGGCGCCAACTGAGTGCTCAAGCTCCTCGGGAGTGCCAATGGCCATCAGTTTTGTGTTGAGTATGCCAATTCGATCGCAGATTCTTTGTGCTTCATTAAGGTTATGCGTGTTTAGGAAAATGGTTTTTTTCTCGCTTTTCAGTCTGAGAATGAATTCCCTGACTGTTTTTGCCGACTCAGGGTCAAGGTTTGCTGTGGGTTCATCCATGAACAGAATTTCTGGGTCATGAATCAATGCACGAGCTATGGCAAGCTTTTGCTTCATTCCCTTGGAGAATGTTCCCGCTGCAACATCTCTCTTTTCCCACAACCCCAACATTTTGAGGAAGTGTTGGATATTTTCTTTTCGTTGAGGGCCGGTAACCTTGTAGAGTTTTCCATAAAAATCCAGGTTCTCGTAAGCGGTTAAATCTTCGTACAACCCCACGTTGTCTGGGACGAACCCGATAAGTTTGCGTATTTTCAGGGCGTCGGCTTCGTTTCCGATGTCGTAGTCATCAATCCGTGCGGTCCGCTGGTTTTTGATATCAAGCAACAAAGCATCCGCACAGTCGTGGTTTTGCCCGCACCATTTGGTCCGAGGAAACCGAAGACTTCACCATCACCCACGTGCAGGGTCAGTTTGTCTACTGCAGTTAGGCTACCGAATTTTTTTGTCAGGTTTTCAACGTCAATCATTTCACTCATCGGTTGACTTTTTTCAGCGACTTATTTCATGAAACTCAGGTTAAATGGGGAACGAAAATGGGGTATTTAACTTCTCGCATCAAAAACCAATTGACTTCTCTTCAGGCAAGTCCTTGGTTGTAAAAAAATATTTATGCTAAACCGACTATCTATGAAACGAGGTTGAAAACTTGGACAGCCATTTGGCGCAACTTGGCAGAAGAGATATCTCCAAAACCGAGCTCTTTGAAAAAGTTGAAGCTGATTTTGGTCTGCTTCCATTACTGTTTGAGGGCACTTCGTCGAATAAGGCCAGTGTCAGATACGGTTGCGGAAGCGTGCTTTTGGATTTAAGCGAAAAACACCCGGAAATGCTCTACCCGTACATAGACAAGTTCATCGGGCTCCTCGACAGCAAACACCGAATCTTAACTTGGAATGCTTTGGCAGCCATCGCGAACCTCACCAAAGTTGATCAGGAACTCAAGTTCGATGCAATATTCAACAAGTACTACAACTACTTAGGCAGCGAATACATGGTAACCGTGGCTAATGTAGTCGTGAATTCAGCAAAAATTGTTTCAAACAAACCCTACTTAGCACAGAAAATAACAGTGGAACTGCTTAAGGTCCAAGACCTACAAACCACGCCCCACCTCACCGAGGAATGCAAACTCGTCATCGCAGAACACGCCATCCAAACCTTCAGCACAATAATCAACTACACCCAAAACAAGAAGGCACTTTTAGAATTCGCCCAAAAACACCAAAACAGCACAAGAATCTCACTTAGAAAAGAAGCAGATAGTTTCTTGAAAAAATAACAGTAGTGGTGGGCCCGGGGCGATTTGAACACCCGGTCAACAGATTATGAGTCTGGCGCTCTAGCCGGACTGAGCTACGGGCCCACACTGCTATTCTCTAATATTGCTGTTCCAGTACAGATTTAAACATTTTCCGATTTTCATAAAGTAACTAATCGGTAACTAAAAAATTTGAAAATTAGGGTATGCCGAACCATTTTTCGTACCATGCGTTGAACATTGAGAAGCATTCTCTTTGCCAAGCCTCTTCGCCTTCCTCTTCTTTCAGGCAGCTGGCGAGTTCCAGGTTATGGGTGATTTCTGCTTTTGCCTCTGACAGCATGGCTTCGACGTCGTCGAGCATGTCGTTACCTCCAGCCGAGTAATCCTTCAAAGCTTGCCTTAGGAAAATACGCTTTTGCTTGATTAAATGTTCAATTTTGCCCTCACTCATACACTGCACCAGTAGGGAATTGCTGTTTGTCGCCATTTTAACGTTGCGTTCGCTCGTAGTGGTAGAGGTATTCTTGGGCGTAGCCTGCGTAGGCGCCGAAGTAGGTTTGGGCGAAATCGCTGATTTTCAGGTATTCGCCGTTGGTTACGGAGGCGTGGCTCTGCAGTTTCTTAACGAAGGAATCGGGTAGCTGGTTTGCGTAGTTGTTTAGGATGACGCGTTTAACCCAGACATCCACGGGAAAAGCCTCCATTTTCTCAAGCGAAAACAGCAGTACGCAGTCAGCCACTTTCAAGCCAACCCCGGGAAACTCCAAAAGCGCTTTTCGGGCTTCAAGATAGGGCAAGGATTTCAAGGTTTCAAGGTTTATGTTTTCGTCGTGGATTCTTTTGGCAGTTGCCTGCACGTATTTAGCTCTGTAACCTAAACCGCATTCCATCAAACCCTTCTCATTTGCAAAAGCCAGTTTCTCAACTGTGGGAAAAGTGTAGAAGTCTAAGCCGTCAAAAACCTTTTTTTCCCCAAACTTCGCCGAAAGCTTGCTGAGCATAAGTTCGATGGCTGCGATGTTCTTGTAGGTCGCGCAGATGAAGCTGATTAGGCATTCCCATGGCACCTGCCGAACAATCCGCAACCCCTCAAACCGCCGCAGAGCCTCTCGCAAGTAATCGTCCCTGCCAATGCACTGCCTGATTCGCGCTAAATCATCTTTTAACCCAAAATAGCTCTGCACAAATTCTTCGCTGACATTCTTGAACTCCAACTCGCAACCGCACTGGCGAACCTTAACTATGTTTTTACCGACAACGCCATACCACCAACCACCCTGCTTTTTCCATCGGAAAACCTGCCCGCAGCAGAGCGAAAAATCCAAGTCAAGCGCCACATCAAGCCGCAACACGAACTACTCCATAAACTTCTCTGGCTTGGGCACTTCAGGCACCAAACCTTTCTGCTTGCGCAAATCGCTGATAACCTCCAAAGCAAGCTTCTGGGGCATTTTTTCCCAGTGGTCAAAGAACATCTGCCAAAATGCCCTGCCCGAGGTTGTTGTACGCAGTTCTTTGGAGAAGCCGAAGGTTTCGGAGACGGGGATAAAGCCGCTGATGACTGTGAGGAGCCCTTTTTGCTCGAACAGGGTGACTTTTCCGTGTCTGGTGCTGAGGATTCTTGAGGATTCGCCTGCTAATTCGGTGGCGACGGAGATGATTATTTTGTAGACGGGTTCAAGCAGGATGGGATCAGCTGACAGGAAACTGCCGAAGACGGCTTTGCTTATGCCGCGCATGACTTCTGAGCCGCCCTCGCCGCTCTGGCTCAATTGCATGTCAACCAGGTTCACCTTCAAGTGCCGCACGGGTTCACCGCAGAGCGGACCAGCCTTGCATGCATACTCGAACCCCGCAATAATTGCCTCTAAATCCGCCTCGGAAAGCTGCTCGGTTTTTCCGCTGCAGTCCAAAAGCACGTTCCGATGCTCATCAACCGATAGAACACTTCCCGAATCCACTTCGGCAGATGTGCTGGCTTCTTCGTTTTCAGGCATAACCTGCACCCAAAAGCTACTCTGCTTGTCGGGGCTCTTAGCCAACGCAACCACGCCTTTTTTCTGCACACTCTCCATGTAAACGACTCTTGGGGAAGACACCGTGACGTCGATGCCGAAGGTGTTTTTCAGTTCGTGGATGGCTATTTCCAAGTGTAGTTCGCCCATGCCGCTTAGTAGGTACTCGCCAGTCTGCTTATCTGCCGATACCTTGAGGTTTGGGTCTTCTCGTGCAAGTTTCTCAAGCGCGTCGAGCAGTAATGGGATGTCTTGGGTTTTTTTAGGTTCCACCGCCAAAGTGACGACGGGCTCGGACACGTAACATATGCCTTCGAAGGGCACCATGCTGTCTTTGTGTGCCAGGTCTACGAGGGTTTCGCCAGCCTTAACGCGCCCCGTCAGGGTGAAAGATGCTAAACTGCCAGCTGAAACTTCGCTTACTTCTTCCCGCAGCGAACCCATGTCGATGGAGACCTCTTTAACCTCGGTTTCGGCTAGGGCATCTACAAGATGCAACCTATCGTTCTTCTTGAGTTTGCCGGAGAAGACTCGGCCAGTGGCGATTGTGTCGCTGTTTGGGTCGGAATGCACGTTGGTTACAAACACGATAGCTGGCGCATCATCGCTGCATTCAACCAGTGCCATGCCAATCTTGGAGGCGATTTGCCCATCCCAAATTTTTTCGATGCGGTAAGCCTGCGCAACCCGAGGATTTGGAACCACGTTGATAGCCATTTCAAAAATCGCCTCGTAAACTGGCAGGGTCGTTTGCAGCTTCATGTGCTGCCCATTAGCGTACGCCTTTGTTATGTCCGAAAACTTTGTGCCTTTCTGTTTTGCCATGTTCATAGTGAAGCCCCAACCGTGCAAAGCTGAGCCGAAAGCCACGTTGCCCAATGAAGCGCAGATTTTCCATTGGTTTCTGAATTGGGGCTCCGCGTAGGTTTCGATGAGGTCGTTGAATCGACTGATTATTTGGTCGAATTTCTTCTGGATTTGTTCCTCGTTTAGCTTCAGCTCAACTATTAGTTTGTCGACTTTGTTGATGAATAGGACTGGGCGAACGCGTTCGTCGAACGCTTGTTTTGTGACGATTTCGGTTTGAGCCATGATTTCTTCCACGGCGTCAACGACGACTACTGCGCCATCGATAACTCGGAGAGCCCTTGTGACTTTGCCCGTGAAATCCACATGCCCCGGCGTGTCAACAAGGTTTACGATGTATGGGGTGCCTGCGGCTTTGTAGAGCAAGCTGATGTTGGCGGTTTTTATGGTGATTTTGCGTTTCTGCTCTTCCTCGAGGTAATCGAGCACCCTTGCCATGCCAGCCATCCGCGGCGACAATAAACCTGCCCCAGCCAGCAGTGAATCCGCCAGCGTGGTTTTGCCGTGGTCAATGTGCGCAATTATGCCTATGTTTCTGATGAGCTCTTTTCTGCTCATTAACTGCTGAATTTCAAGGATTTGTTTGAACCGAGGCATCGTTTAACCCTTAACCGATTCTGTTGACATAGATGCTCTTCTTGAATTAATAAGAATAACTAACATCGAGCGGTAGGCAGGTGGACATTTTAAACTATTTGAATGACATGACGAAGATTCGGTTGGGAACCTTGCCAAAAGTATCTTGCAGGGTGAACCGCCCCGTTCCGTTTAACATGCCGTAGACGGTTTGCCCGGTTAAGCTGCTGTTGAAGTACTTCATGGTTCCGCCGTATTCATAGAGCATGACTAATCCTGTGCCGTTCACCTGGCAAAAATCAACTACGTCGTTTACGGTAAATTCAGGCGTGTAAGCATCCACAGCCAACAGTGGGTACTGATATACCAGCGTTTGGCTCGGACCTTTGGCGTTTAAGTAAAACCAAACCATGTCCTTGTTGAAGAGATTATAGGGGCAAAGAACTAAGACAGATTTGTTCGCTTGCACCACCGACGCCGCATACGCGCCAGTTTGCTGGATGGGAATTTGTGGTTGACCCTGCCCCGCCCAACTGTAAGCATCCATTGAACTGTAGAATACTCCTGTAGCAGTGAAGACTATGAGAAGACCCGCGGCGAATTTGGCCAAGGATACTTTGGTAAGGTTGCTTTTAGTGGACCGCCAGGTTTTCTGTGCTCTGCCCATTGCCGACGTCGTCAGCGCGGTAGCAGAAATCGCCAGCACAGGAAACAGGGGCGTGACGTAGCGCCACTGCTTGTTTGAAATCAACGTGAAAACAACGTAGATGACTATGAACCAAACCAGCAGAAACTTGTCCTCTGGTTTTCGCCTGTACGCAAAAAACGCTAAACCCGCGAGTCCCAGCCCGTAGAGCAAAAGCGAAATCGGATGCTGATCGCTGTATGGCCACACCATTTCAATAAGGTAGAATACTGGGGCTGGAAAACGGCTGCTGTACACTGTTTGGCTGTTGTTTCCAACCTGTAAAGCGTATATCCACACGTTGAGCAACCCTGAAGCGTATAGTTCATAGAGCAGAAACGCCGCCAGAACCGCCATCAAAAACCCTATCAATAGCCGTTTAGAATGGATGAACTTCACGGCTTGAGCTTTCAGGAAGCTACCTTTGCCCAAAACCATGATGCTTACAACCATAATGAGGGGGGCAACGACAAGAATCTGGTACTTCACGGCTACGCCGACAACCAGCGTAGCAATGCTCAAGGTTAAGTCGCGTTCCCGGCTGGTTTTCAGCCACCTGAAGAAGAACAGCATGAATAGGCAGAAAAAGAAAAGCAACATGATTTCAATCATAGCCATACTTGACAGCCAAACGATTCCCGGCATCACCGCGAACAGCACGCCCGACACCAAGGCGGTTTTTTCGCCGTACATTTCTTTGGCAATCTTGTAGACGATGAATATGGAAAGCAGTGAGAATGTTACTGTCACAAGCCGTCCTGTCAGTACGCTTGCACCTGCCAATGCAAAGTAGGCGACGGTCACCAGATTGTACAGAGGCGGATAAAACGAGTTTACGGCGGCGTACTGCCAGATTTGTCCCCTGATTAAAAGTATGGCGCCGTCGAAGTGGTTTAATTCATCCCATTGCAGCGGAATGTTGCTTAAGTTTAGGGTGACAAGGAAAGCGTAGGCTAACGCGAAGACTATAAGGACCAACTGCCATCTGTCAAGCCGAAGCCGCATCCATGCAGGTAAACTCGCTTTTATCTCCTCCCACGCCTCTATGCCAACGCTTTCCAATTACTTTGCAAAAACTGCACTTAAGCTTTAATTAAGTAACGTCGACTGCAATAGCATTAAGAGGATTTGCAGTGAAACCGTCAATAGTTGTGCCCTTGGAAAACCTCAACGCGGAACCCTACGCGTCAATATTGTGTTATCCAAGAGCAAAACCCGTGGAGGTTCAGAAGCGTATAGAGGAACTGCGACAGCATAGCGTTGAAGCACTCGAGTTTACTGGAAAAACCAATGCATCCAACATTCCTGTTTTAGGCAAAGGCTACGTCGGCGTCGTGGTTGTTGCATATGTGAAGGGTCAAAAGGTGGCTTTGAAGATGCGAAGAATAGACGCTGACCGCCTCGACTTTAAGCATGAAGCCGAAATGCTAAAGAAAGCCAACTCAGTCGGCGTCGGCCCCAGGTTCATCGCTGAAAGCACCAATTTCATGTTGTCCCAGCTCATCGACGGAGATTTGATTGAAGATTGGCTAGAAACCCTCAAGGATAAAGCGGTTATCTACAGGGGTTTGGTTGAAATAATGGAGCAGTGCTGGCGATTGGACGAAGCTGGTTTAGACCACGGTGAACTCAGCAAGGCACCTAAACACCTGCTCGTAGATAAAGAGAACCGCCCGTTCATCGTTGACTTTGAAACTGCAAGTGTAGTGAGGAAAGTGATTAATGTCACGTCGGTTTGCCAGTTTCTTTTTATGGGAAACAGCAGGGTAGCAAAACTGCTGGGCGAAGTGTTCGGTGAAAAACAAAAATCAGAGTTAATTGCTACTTTGAAAAATTTTAAGAAAAATACAAATAGAAAAAATTTTGAAGGCTTGCTTGAAATGTGCCTTCCACAATTTTAGGCTACGATGTCTTGCAGTCTCTTTTTCTTGATTGCTTCTTTGAACTCCAAGGCTATGCGTCTGCCCATGTACATGTTTTCGCCGTACTTGAGGTAGGCGTAGGGTGATGTACCGATTCCGACGTTGGTTCCTGCGACGATGCGTGCGCTGATTTCGAAGGTGAAGATTTTGAGGTCGTCGGTTATGACTGTTTCAAGGCAGAAGGGTCCGATGATTCCCGGCGGCGACAGCTCGCGGGCTTTTTTGTGTACGTTTTCGCCCATACGCATGATTTCGGGTAGCAACGATTCGCGGAGCACGATTGGAAAGTTGCCGATCACAGTGTAGGTTGGGTTTATGTCGATTTCCAGCTGCTGGCTGGCAGGGATTTTACCAATCGAATCCACCGCGGACTCGTAACGCCTGTCGACGCAGAGCATTTCCACGTCATCGTTGATGATGGAGCTGAAGTAGCTGGGGTAAACGTTCACGCCCAACACGTACTCCTGCAGGTGAATGCTTGATAAATCGTCTTGCGTTAACATGCCGCGTTTAACCATCTCGTTGAACTGTTTGTAGAAGTTTTTGGGTGAGTTCGCGAGGAAGTAGCCTCTGCCGCCTTTAGCACCCTGCAGTTTAGCGATGATTAAACGGTCGATATCTTCGGGGGTCTTGAAAGTAGCCGGTAGTCTGAGTCCGGCTTGTCTGAGCCATTCTTCCTGGGATTTGCGGTTGGCTTCCCACTTGAGTAGCTGACGGTTTCCGAACATGGGCACAATGAGGCTATCGGTTAACTCTTCGGTGCTCAAGTATGCGGTGAATGAGCCGTGCGGAATCAAAACCACGTTCAGTTTGCGTAGCCTTTCCTGCATTTTCTCGCTGAGCAATTCAGTGAACTCTTTAACAATAACTAATTCGTCAACCAACGGGTACTTCTGGTACATTATGGCATCTTTCTCTTTACAGATGCAAACGGTGCGGAAGCCCTCTTCTTTAGCGCCCTTGAAAATGTTCAGCGAACTATGCGAACCCAACGTGCCGATTGCAATTTTGCTTTGGTCATATTTGTCGATGATTCTACCGATGTCTTGGCTACCAATCATGTTACCACTTCAGCAAGCCTACGCTTCCTAAGCGCCCGTTTAATCTCCATCGCAACCCGTTTGCCCGGACCCACTTCAACGCCGTACTTGTACTTCATGTAGGGCGAAGTCGGCTCAACACAGGGGCATCCTGGAACGCGGGGGCTGACGTCGAAGACTCGGAACTCCAAATCCTTGGTTACTGCGCCTTGGAGCGCAAAGAGTCCAATCATTCCCGGCGGGAACTCTTTCTTGCAGATTTGCACCCAGCGTTCGGCAGCTTCAAAGATTTTTTCCAGCTGGCTCTCCCGCATCGTTACGCCCATGTGGCCGATTTCGATGTTCTGGGTGGCTATATTGAGTTCTAACTGTTCTTTTGCAGGCAAATCGAGGACGCCGTCGAGGTCTGTTTGGATGCGCCTGTCGAACCCGAGCAGATCAATTTCGTCTGATAGAGGCGACCAGAAATAGTTAGCGTTGAATTTGGCGCCGATGACATATTCTTCGATGACGGATTGGTTGAGTGCTTCACGGGTGATTATGCCTGCTTTTATTCTTTTTTGGGCTTCCCGCTCATACTCTTCAGGGGTTGAAGCATAGAAAAAGGCGCGTTCAATCGTTCTGCCTTTCTCGGGCACTTTCACGATGACTGGGCAGTCGATGTCTTTGGGGGATTTGAATGCTCTTGGAATTTTTATGCCCGCTTCCTTGAGGAGCCAAAGCTGGTTTTTGGGGTCGTTGCGTTCCTCGGTTTTTAGCAGGTACCGGTTGCCCATAAGGGGGACAGCGAATTTTTGTTCTATTGCTTCGTAGCCTGCGTACACGCTGAATGAGCGGTTGGGAACGAAAACCGTGTTCAAATCTGTTAGTTCCTTCACGGTTTCGGGGTTAGTTATATCAGAGAATTTGTCCAGGAAAATGAATTTATCAAATACATTGCGGTAGTAGCGCGCGTAGGTTTTTTCCCTGCCGTTTTGGCAAACCACCACGGTTTGGAAGCCTTCCTGTTTGGCGCCCGACGCGATTTCCAGGGCGGAGTGTGAACCTAAGACACCGATGCGGATTTTTTTCTGGTCGTATTTGCTGATTACTTCTTTTATTTTTTCGTTCATCATGCTCTTTCACCCATATACTCCATGTACGCTTTAATCACTTTGACAAGTTTCGTGGCATCAAACAGGTTACAGCTGGTCATTTCGTTCGCCGCCGCCATGTACATTTCGCTTATGATTGTTTTAAGTTTGGGGTCAAGTTTAGGCGGCTGCGACTTGCAGAGGGCTTTCCAGTCTTGGATGCCTTTGGCTTCACCGTCTTTTTTGGCTTGCTCCAAATCCGAGTACCAGCTTGTGTTCTTGTAGAACTGCCTCGCGACTTCCTTGCTGACATGCACGCCGTTGAAAGTGAACCTGCACTCGTCAAGGGTTCCGAGGACGTCAACGACCATGAGTTTTCGTTTATCGTCGAAGGCTAACTCGATTTTCCCATCCTCATTCTTCAAACCCGCGTTTGAAGCAGCTTTAGTGATTGTTTCGTCCGCTTTCAGCAATACCGCTTTAACATCGACTAATTCCTGATCGGTTAAACCGGCGATTTTCTGAGCCTCAGACCACGTGACGTAGCGGTCGGTTTCTTCCAGCTTCGTGCTGACGTCAAAAATGGGCTTGGATAGTTTTTCACCTGGTTTTGGCCGGTGGTCTAATCCAAGGTCTTTAAAGGCAATTTTGCCTTGTGCTAGCCGTTTGAAGACTGATGAGCCTTCAGGCAGGCCGTTGCGGTAGATGATTTCAAGCGGGATGAGGCAGTTCTTCAAGGCTGGGGTGTAAACGCTGTAGTCATGCTGGATTTTGCCGTTGGCTACGCTTGTTTTGGGCTTGCAAACATTAACCAACGCCACTTCCATGACGCTTGAGGGCTGCTTCAACTCGGCGAGTTTAACTGCTTTGCCGCTTGCATCCACCAAACCCCTGTAGTGGGTCTTGACTCCAATCTTTTCCAGCTGCTCAAAACAGTAAGCACCCATGAGGCACAGCGCCGCACCTTTGCCTTCGATGTGATCGGGCATTTCTCCCCAGTCGAATACGCTGTAGCGATCTGAGAAGAGGAACCTGCCGACTCCCATGGCGGTCTTGGTTGGGTTTTTGGTTACTTGTAAGTCTTTTACGCTACCCATCTTGATTGCCTCAAACTGTTTCCTAAATATTGTTTTTGTGCTTATATCGCTTTATCTAGTGTTTCCTTCAGAAAAAGAGAAAATATCATATTTAGAGCCTAATAGAGATTCATTACAGAAACGATAGAGGGGGTCGAAGCGGCTTTTTTCTCTAAGGGGGTAGGTCGTATTGGTGCAGAACCAGCGCATTAGCATGTTGAAAATCAGTGCTTAAAATAAAGGTGTAATAAAAGAAAAGAGCCTAAGAACCCTACCACTTATGGTCTTTTGGTCAGCACCAAGTTGTCCTTGTCAAAAGCGTACTCGCCAAACCTCGCCGTGTAGTAGAGCCTCAGGTATTCAGCTGCGAAACGCGGCTGGAACGGCAGGTCCTGCGGCATAAGCCGTTCTTTCACTTTGAGACGCTCTTCGATGGCTGCTTCCGCCAGCGGATAGTTGAGCAGGAACTCTTTGCGTTCGCTGTAAACCCCCAGGGTCTGCACTGCCTCGTCCACGTAAGAGAGGTACTGGGGCAGGTTTTCCATTATCTGGTTGACCTTGTATCTGGATGGGTTTGCAAGGGTTTCAGTGGCTTTATTTAGGTGTTCGCGTAGGGTGCTGTTTTTCTCCCAGAGGTAATCTTTTGTGGGCAATAAGCGGTCGATGGCTTCTTCATCGCTGATTAACCCAGCGTACAGCATGGATAAGACGTCGTTTGCGATTTCGAGGAACCCCTGCACGTCATCTTTTAGGGCGATAACGTCTAAAATGTCCAGTTTTTCTGTCTCCGCTCTCTCCGCAGCGGCGCTCTTCATTGCCTCAGCCCTCTTGGCGTAACCCAGCACTTTAGGGGTGTTTTCGCCGAAGACAGGGGGCAAAACCTCGCTTTGAAGGCTCAGGACAGCTATCGGCGCCAGCGACTTTTGCAGGTAACGCATGGACGCTTTGATTTCCGCGCCGTACTGCCGCTTCCAGTTGTTGACCGAACTGTACAGTGCCTCTATGGCTATCCACGGCGCTTCTTTCGTGTCCAGTTTCTCGTTTGCAAATTCCACTGCGCGGCACTTCTGTGGAAGCGAAGGATCATACAGGGGTCTGATGATGCCATAGATCGGCTCGACAACCTCAACTACCTCTTTGGTGAGGGCTCTCCCGGCGTCCAGAACCTGCCTGATGGCTTCGATTCTCTGTTCCAGTGTCATCTCCTTTTGGTAAGCAGTGTTCACGCTTGTTTTGATATCTAACCCCGCGTCTTTGAGTTTTCCTTCCCAATTCGAGAACTCGCAGTACGCAAAAACCTGATATTCAGCCAAGATAACGTTAAGTTCCGCCTCTAAAGCATCGATATCTTTGCTTAAATTGCCAAGTTCTTCAAACTTTTTATCTAACTCTGACTGGTCATAGGTTCGCATGAGAATTTTTTTGAGCGATTCATCGACCGAGTCTTTGATGACTAACATTTTGCCTTCAGGAGAACTCACAATCACTGGAATGTTTTCCTTCACGTTGTCCAATTGACCTTCAATGAAACCTAATTTATCTTTGAGTTCTTGAGCCCTCTTGGTAACCTCAGAAATTGACGTCGCCTGCTTTGGCGTAGTATCAATGAAGAGTACAGGTAACGTGAGGAGAAGTGTCCCAAAAATCCCCAGTACCATCGTTGTAGCGCTAACGTCAGCCGTAAACGCCAACGGTACTTGGAGAGCACTTAACAGCACAAAAAACACTGCTGCTGCAATGGTGGCAGTGAAGCATTGAAAAAACTTGTCGCCAGCGCCGATGATGCCTTCTTTAATCAACATTCTTGTGAAAAACATGAGCGTCACAGCCAGCCCAACCACGATAACCACAAACATCAGTATGCCTGGAATAGAATCTCGATACTGAGTGACTGCACCACCAATCGTGCGACCTGGCCAGTCAGGAATCCATGTGATTTGTCCAACAATATCATAAACAACTTTGGATAGATCGTAGAGTCGAAACTGACTCACGGAGCCGCCGATGTCTTTAGCAATCGAGGTTAAAGGAACAAGAAGCGGCGGACTGGAGCCGGGCTCAAGCCACCAATCGGATCTAACAATCGGTAAAACGGTGTATTGGAAATACTGCATGATCTGCAGGGGCACCGTAAGCAACACGTAATAGACAACCGTGAGAGAGACATATTTTTTGAAGTACACCGCTGAAGCCAAAATCAAAGGGATAGCCAAAAAGTAAAGTGGAGCAAAGAAAAGCATGGTAACCGCCAGTATGCCAAAATCAATTGCAAGAGCGCTCTTGTAGCGGTTAGAAGTTAGGGGTAAAGCCACAAACAACGCCAGCCAAACAACGACAAACGCCACACGAACCGGGGTATCGCCGAGGAACGAAATAAAGTATAATTCAGCCAGATGATACATCAAGCCAAAACCGATAATGGCGCCGCCGATGGGCATGCCTAACCGTGGACTTTTATAAACAACAAACGCCACCAAAACTGCTATTAGAATTGGGAGGGGCTGGGGGAAAATCGGCAGAAAAGACATACCCAGAGCCATAGCAGTGGCGGTAAACAGAAAAGTGAGCATCTTAAGGGTTGAAGATTCAAGGTTACGTTCCTGCTCTTCCTTTTCCTTTCTCTTCTGCTTACGGGTTTTATACCAAGAACTAACACCAGAACTCTTAAGGGAGGGCTTCTTCACGCAATCAACTACCTAAAACCTTATTTTAGTTAAACTCCTCTTAAAGTTTATGTAGGTAACTCGGATGAAAGATGGCAAAGGCACATTTGACGTGCTAGCAAGCATTGAGAAACATATTGAATCTCTAAAACCAATGTTGCCGAAACAAGTCTTAGTGTGCATCGGCGAATACCCCATAAAAACTCTCCTAAAAAATCCAAGCATCAACAAAGAAGGCACACTGCCAATTCTGATCGAAAAATCCAGCGATGAAATCTACAAGTGGCTTCCAAAAGGCTATGAAGCAAATTTTGTTTTGGGCTTTGAAGACGCACACATCGACACCCACTTCTGGTACAATGTTTTACCTACAGTTTCAAAGGATAATTCAGTGATCGAGAGTTTAAAGAAAAAATCCACTGAAAAACTGCGCACAGCCATAATCTTTTCATCGATTTGGGATGGAATTGGAAGCGCTGCTCTACCAACGTTGATTGAGAAATTCAAAGCTGTAAACATGGATAGCCTCTCGATAGCGGTTTTGCCTTCGAAAATACAACCCGCCGACGCCCATTTCAATGCTTACGCCGCGTTGAAAACTTGCTCTGTCATCGATGGCGCAACTGTTCTGCTCATGGAGAGAGACCAAATTGAAAGCTATGAGGGCGTTGACCGAAAAGGCGAATTAATCAAGGGAAACATGGTTGCCAATTACCTCTTGAACCTGTTTTTAGCTAAAGACTCGCTTGTCGAAGAAATATCTGAGTTATCAAGGACTTTCAACATAAAATTATTCTCTCCTATAGTGGTTGCGGGTGCAAGTTACAGGATTTATGGTTCCATAGAAAATATGTTAAACACTGCTTTGCTGAAACCGTTTTTAACGTTTGATTTGTCAAACGCCTCTTTGCTGTACGTACTTTTATGCATGTCATCGACCCTGAAAGATAAGCTACCCAGAGGAAAAATCGAGTTAGCAATAACAAACTGGTTTAAGGAAAAAACAACCCTACAATCAATCTACATAACTGAGCCAGTCTACACCGAAGACATGACCGATCGAATAGATGCGGTTTTGTTTGTGGGCGGTTTTGACACTTCCGTGTTGTTTGGTGATTTGGAGAAGAAGGTTGAACCACTCAAAAATAGGGCAGTCGAGAGGGGTTTGATGACTGCGGATTGGCGTGTTGAATTCAAAATTGAAGAACCTCCCAAGCCGGATCCGCTCAAAGTTGAAGAGCCGCCAACAATCACTGAAGCGCCACTCTTGAGTGTTGAGGCGCCAAAAGTGGTGGCCAAAGCGCCAGTCGCCAAAGAAACAGAAAACACTAATACTCTTGAGATTGCTTCGGAAGAAGTGAACCCTGCTGAACCGCCAGCATTAACTGTTGCAGTTCCGAAAATCGTGGAAGAGCCGCAGGCACCCAATGAACCAACTCAAGCCGCTGAAAAGCCAAAAACTACAAAACCAAAGAGAACTCGCAGAACCAAAAAATTATCTACAAACAAAAAAGAAAAAATAGAAAAGGTTGATGCGCAGAAGGAACAAACATCTGCCTAACTTAGTTTTTACTTTTTGTTATTGCCATTGTTGTTGGCGTGGTTGCCGTCTATTTCCTTGATGATTTGTGAAGCGTGGACTCCGTGTTCCAGTAGGAATGAGCGCGAGAGGTATCTTTCGAAATCGCTGGATTTGCTGTAGAGCAGTTGCATTTCGTCGTAGGATTCTAGGTCGTCTGGTTTGCCTCGTCCGCCGACTACCATGACTCTGGTTGTCCAGGCGTCTCTTGATTCGATGACTCGCACAGTGATTGTTCTTGAGACTTCGCTGGTTACGTATCCTGCTAGTGCGGTGTAGACTTCTTGTGAGAGATCTTCAGACCACATGTTTGGCGGAGTTGATATGGTTACCCATATGTAATCGGTTTTGTATGTTGGTTTGAATCCCATGACGCTTGGTGTCTTGAAAGCTCTGATAACGCTTTTCATGTAGTCTTTAAAATGGTCCATATCAAGAATTTGTTTGAAGATTACTTCGCGTGTCAATGAGTCTTCTTGTTCGGTGAGAATCTTGAATATTATTTTAAGTTGTTCACGTTCCGTCAAGTCTGCTGATTTCTCGAAGTATGGTTTTTGTGATCCGATTTCAGCAATCTTTCCGTTGTACTCGTGGTGTAAGTCAACGATCTTGTTCAATCGCTTGCGATATTCAGATACTAACTCGAACCGTTTGGCCAATTTTTCGTAGAGTTTGATTGTGCTGTCAACTTTATCGAGGTTCTCAATTGCAAAAGATTCTTCCTGCTCAATTCGCTTAAGTTCTCGATCTATATCCAACAGTTGTTCTCGGGCATACCGTTTGCCGCCAAGGAACTTTCTGAGTTGCCGCTCCATTTTAGTTTTGTCGAATTCTTTGCGTTTTTTTATCTCTTGAATTCTCATGACTTCATTGTCGAAGTTGCCCCTTTTCTGCATACGCTGGGCTAAGATTTCGTTAATGTAGGTTAAGTGTTCGTCAATCATTTTGGCTTCGTCGGCTGGTGTTCTAAGCATAAGTTGAATTACTAGATAGATCGTCCCGAGTTCTGTCTGGATAGCTTTTAAGTCTTCGAGTTCGGCTTTGCATTCCGGTAGAACCGCGTAGTACCGCATTAATGCGTCTGTTAAGTATCTGGTTTCGTCGTAGAATTTGAGAATGGTCAGTGATTTTTCTGTTAGCTCCGCTATATTGACCAGGTCTTCTATGACTTTCTTTTGTCTTAGGGTGAAGATTTGAGAACTTGGTATAAGTTGGTTCAAGCGTTCAATAATTACTGCTTTTCGTTGAGGGAATTCTAAGTATGTCTTTGTCAGGTTTGTCAACAAGATTTCTATGTTGTCTAATTTTCTGTTGCCATCTTTGCGTAGTGTCAAGTTTATGATGGATTCTTCGATAGGACCTATCTTGCCCATGAGCTTTATGGTTGATAAGAATTTCATTATGTCGTTTAGCCAGTTTTTGACCTGTATCTCAGTTCCTTTTACATGTAATGTTTGGTCGTCTTCGAGTCGTGGGTTGCTAGTTATGGTAGTTTTTAATTTTTCTTCGAACTGTTCCTCATTGTAGGTGCCTGTTTTTATCAGATAGTTCTTGAAGAGGTCTCGGGTAATTTCGCTATCCACTTTAATGACGTTGTTAATTTCTTCAAGGATGTCTAGTTTTTCTTTTCTTGATTCCTGCAGCAGTTGCATTCCTTCAAAGTTCAACTTGTAAGCCATAATGTAGTCTTCAACTGGATAGATCACTTTTGTCATGCCCAAGGTATGAGATGAATTGTTAGTCAGGCCCACTTCAGTTCCTATACCGCCCAACAGGTCTGCCAAGTCAAAGTCCATTAAGACATACAGTAGGTCTACGACCATTTGATCCATTTCTTGTCTTGCGCTTACTATGTTGCCGACCTTAGAGAATGCTGGCAATAAAGGTAGGTAGACTAGGGCATTGATTGGGTTTCGGTAAATTTCCCCATAATTTTTGATGACATATTCATTGTAATCTTTGTTAAGCAATAGTGAAAGTTCATTCATGGCTACGAAGGCTGAGCATCCTTTTGCTGGAGGATCATCTCCACCGCACGGAGTAATAACGAAAGCAATGATTGGGACACCTGAACCCAACACTTTTCGCAGGTGCCTAGCAAAGTCAAAGAACACACCGCTTCCAGTGCCACCACCAAGTCCATAAACCAAGACTACTGTTGGAGTCACAATGGACGAAAGCGCCTGTTCTTTAAACGAGTTAATGCAGTTACGAATTATACCTAGTTGGTAGTAGTTTAGGGCGTAGATTGCTTTCGCAAGAGCTCTTCTTCGACCCGCACCACCAGCCATTGGTGGAATAGCCATTGTGTTTTGAAGCCAAGGGACAAAGGTTTCGAGTTTTGAACCTTCACCAATTAAGTATTCACCATATTTTTGGTTGATGAAGTCAAACATTGCTTCGGCAGTGGGAAATTTGACTGATTGAGCGGTCAAACGCATTCGTTCGCGTGGGACACCAGCTTTAATCATTGATCTGACTGTTTGCTCATATGTTTCTTGTAGGCTTCTGATTTCTGGGTCAGCTATATCTATGGCTAAAAGAGAAAGACGAGTCAGGTCATTCTCTAATAGTTCTTTGGTTTTTTTGTTTGATAAGAAAGTTTCAACTATATTGGTACCTGCTGAACCAAGACCAATCAACTGAACGCTGTTTTGGTAGATTCGCGTAGTCTATCACATCCCAACTAATCTTTTTAGTCTGTCTTTAACTGACTCAAGACTTGAGGACATTGCTCTATCGATTTTAGAGACTCTGATCGTTAAGCCTTCTAAGTCTTTGATTTGGTCTTCAACTACAAGCTGGAAGTAGCTAACTTTTCCACGTACTCTCAGGAACAAGACCACGAATATAACCGCTACAACTGCTAACACAGCTATTACAGGTATAAAGAGCATTTCCGTCGCTGAAGTTACTGGTGCATTGGAAGCATTGAGACTATTTATGAGAGCTGTTGCATCGCTGACGTCACCTGCTTTAGCTATGCTTCTGGATGCGTTGAGAACGTTAGTGAAAATATCGATGTATCCTTGGGCTACTCCGCTTGATATTAGTCCTTTCAGCTTTATTTCTTGTTGAGAATAGAGTACGTTAAAGTTGGCTAAACCAGCGCTGGTTGCTTGAACGGTTATTTGGTCGAGGGCAGCCCCGCCTGAACCACCGTATAAGCTAACAACGCTAACCGTTTGTGCGACGGTTGTGGCGCTGTTTGGAACCGTACCATATAGAACCATGTTAAAGGTTCCCGCTGTCCATTTGAAGGTTGTAGATTGGGCAGCAGGGTTGTATGTGGAGCCCATGTCATATGTTGAGGTTTGAAGGTCCCAGTAGCCGCTGGGGTGTGATGTAGATTTTTGCAGGCTTGTTGAAAGCCTCAGTGTATCTGAACCTAGTGCAACAATGTTTATGGTGAATGTAACTTTAATGTCGGCTCCAGGTAATACTGGCGCCAAAGTGTTAGTTGTGTTCGTTGTGGGATCATATTGAACCAGAAGTTGCCCTGACGAATCTTCAATTGTGTATGTCGTTATCCATTGTCCTTCACCAACAGCTTTAGCTGGCGAGAAGGACATTATCATCATAGTTGTTAAAATGATCAGTAGACTTAGAGCTAGAATTTTATTTTTCAATTTGGGACACTCCTAACCTTTTTAGTTCTTAATACTTATAAAATTTGCGTTATTCTAGTATAGATTGAAAAAGCCATTGGATTTAACTTTTTTAGCGCTTAATCGATTTTGGGTCTCTCTTAAAAAACGCTCCTTGCAGAGTTTGTTAAGTCTGCTTTGCAAAAGTAAACGTTGGATTTCATAAATAATGTGAATCCATTTTTCATGAAGCTTTAAAATACATCCAATCGATATTGAGCAGGATAAAAGATAAGAGAATTCAAGCGCACTACAAAGGTGGCACAGTGACAGACATGGAAATCATAAACGTACGTTTACCCGACAAATTAACCCAAGACATAGACGAACTAGCCAAAAAACACAGCCTTACCCGCTCAGAAGTCATGCGCCAAGCCTTAACCATCTACCTGCTCCTGACCGAAAACGCAGGCACCATGCTGAGACCAACAGTTTTCCAGGTGAAACCTGCCCAAATAAGCTACACACGAAGAGGAGACGTTTCAATACTAAAGGTTCCAACGGGACACGCCATCGTAGCAGGATCAACCTCATCTGGAGCGGTTGGACCCAAAGAAATGGATAAAGTTAAAGTGGATGGGTGTGTGCTGGGAAAGTTCTTGGCAAGAGTAGCCTTGATGGATGTTACCGCAATGGGCGCGTTTCCGCTGCTTTTGTCTGTTACGTTGGGCGTGGAAAAGGAGCCAACAGGCAACGCTATACTTGAAGGGATAAGACGGGAAGCCAGAAGCATAGGTCTTGACCCAAACCAAGTTTTGATGGAGAACACCGAGGACAATTTTCAAACAGTGCAGACTGGCGCAGGATTAACCGTGGTCGGCTTTGCTAACGAAGACGAGCTCAGGATTGGGAAAACATGCCCCAGCGACTTGATTGTTGCGATAGGCAAGCCCAAGGTTGGAGAGGAAGTCATCGCGGCAGAGGCGCGGGGCGAAATTGCAGACCTCAAAAATGTGACTCAGTTGTCACAGAGAAAGTACGTTCATGACATTTGGCCTGTTGGAGGGTTCGGGATTGCAAGTGAAGCCAGAATGATGGCTTATGGCGTGGGGAGGCAACTGAAAATATTTGAGGTGCAGGAGTTGGATTTGAATAAGTCAGCTGGTCCAGCCACCGTTGTTCTCGCTACAATCGATAGGGAGAAGCTTGAGGATTTGACTTCGCTGATTCCTAAACCGATAAGTGTAGTGGGAGAAATACTCTAAAAAAATTATTTTTGCACGATCTTCAGTATGTGTCCGTTGCGGTCGATTTCTCCGCTGCGAATCCGCGTTGTAGAGATTGGAGTGTTGTTCTCTGCCGGAACCATGTTAACCGCCACGATCTCAAGCGGGGCAAGCCCTGTTTTTTTGCGTTTTTCATTAATTTTCTCCGCCGTTTTCTGGGTTTCTCTGCTGACAACCAGAGCTTCCAAGCCGTCGCCTGAAATGGTTAAGCCGCAGGGGTCATTTAAGGGCACGATTTCGGCTCTTGCCGCTAAGCCTGAAAGTTCCAAAAAAGCTTCCAGTTCTCTGTGTCTTTCATCGTAGGATGCAGTTTTGTGAGGTTTGCCCATTTTAGAGACAAACTCGTCGGAAGATAAACCGATAACGACTTCGTCGCCGACTTCAAAAGCTTTACCGAGTAAAGTCATGTGTCCTCTGTGGAGTTCATCGAAGGTTCCGCCGACCGCGACTTTTTGAAATTTCCTCATTTTACCAGCCTAGCGCCCTGAAAATCTATTTTGCTAACTATTACTTGTTGTGAGGGCAAGGTTTGCTTAAAAGCTTCTGCTACCGAATCAGCGTTCTCTTCATATACTACCGCGTGGACGGCTTCGCCAATCATGTTTTGGGCTGCACCCACGGCACCAGCCTTCTTCGCCAACGCCACCAGTTTGCGGATGTTATCGGTTGCGAACCCCGTTTTTTGCGAGAACCCCCAGCAGCAGTCCAGAAAATTCTCCAAACTTGGCTCGGCGAGGATGGCGTCTAAGGTTTTTTTGCCGAAGTGACTAATTTCCCGTTTTTTCTCAGGCGACGACAGCAGGGATTTCGTTAGAATCTTTGAGGGGAAAAAGCCTGCTACTATCACGTAATCGGGAGAGATGGGTATGCGGTCGATTTGGCAGATGCCCGGTGCGCCTGGTTCAACGACGAGCACGCAACCGCCGCAACACGTCAAGGAACTCACGGTGCCCAAGCCAGTTTGGCACTGAATTTCTGCTATGTGCGCTATTTTGCCGATCTGGTTATAGGTCAACGGCAACGATAAAGCGTCTTTGAGGGCTAAGCCCGTGGTTAATGCTCCGCCTGCGCTCGTGCCAAAGCCTGTTCCGATGGGAACTTCGATTCGGTGTTCAACGGTGACAGCGTATTTTTGGGCTGTTTTAGCCAGGAGCGTTTCTATTACTTGTATGGTTGTTTTTGCTTTCGGTTCGTGTTTGGAATTGATGAAAACGTCAATACAGTTTTTCTCTGCTTCTTCCACAGTCACAGTTGTTAAGACACCTTTTTCAAGCCCAAAACCACCGCCTACAGCGCCAACTTTCTCCAAATCCGCAATCAGTTTGCCGTCTTGGGTGTCGTAAATTTCAAAAAAGCTGGAAATTGCCGCAGGTGCAAAAGCTCTGGCAGTTTTCTTCACTATACTTCACTACTTGGATCTTCTGTGTGTTTGAGGTTTGGAAAAGCCCTGTAAACCGCTAAGATGATGGGTGGACCGAGAATTATTACGAAGGGTATCTCGGTGAAGAAGGTGAAAAAGAAGGTACCTATTGCGACTGGAGCTGCGAAGGGTGTTGCGGCTGGTGTGAAGAATTGTGTGAAAACGGGTACCGTTATGCCGATTATTACGGCGCCCAAAAGCATACCTATTATCGAGCCTATTTCGAAACTGCGCCACTTGGAGTTCCTCAAAAGTACCACAGGCACTAGGAAAATAATGTAGCTCGCTATTGCGACTCCTATAAAAGCGGTTTTAGTCCAGAAATCAAGGCCGAGATAAGCGTAACCCATCCATACGAACAGAACGGTTGCTACTCCGTAAGCTACTACTGGCACGAGCCATTTTATTTTCTTTTTCGCGATGTAGCCGATTAAGTAAAAAGCAACAAAATTGCTTGTCACTCCAGCCAATAAACTCAGAAACAGGTTGTTGCCAAACATAGCGTCGCTTATGAATATTCCAACTGCAGCACCGATGCCGCCCACAAGTGGACCAAAAACCACTGCGAACACAGCCGGGACAATTACGGGCGGCCAAAATCTAACTTGTTCAAATTTGATTGGGATAAGTGAAAAGAATATGTAACCAACAGCTACATACAGGGCAATGTTTAACGCTAAGGCTGCAACGTCAATGGTTTTCAAGGTTTTATCACTGCGTTTAAGTTTACCCATGAAAACCCTTGTTGCAATTAAGGCTTCCGTATATATCGTTTAAACATGATTAAACAGTAAAATCAAAAAGGGCGCGCTCAAACAAAAATTAACCATGTAATTTTATTGAAAATAAAGAAAAACGATTTGGCTATTTCTTGTGCCGTTTGATTCTCTCTTGCCGCTGCGTCTTCTTGCGCCAATCCTTCTTGCGCTGCGTCTGCATCGAGAACCTTTCTTGGCGGGGAACATCGAGTTTTCTAAAGGGCGCCAAATTCCGATAGAACGTTTCGAGGTCTATCTTGTTTTCTTTCAGATCTTGGATGCTCTGGTTTAACTCGTTTTTAGCCTGAGCCTCAGTTGCCTTGTCGAAAGCTTCCTCATAGACAAGGTATGCGGCGTGGAACGGAAAATTCATGGTATCGTTGTCGATTAAAAGTTTCTCAATTTGGGGGGATGGTTCAATGTTGTTGTTTTGCTCGTTTGGTTGCTGAGTCATGTTTATCCGTCTTTTGATTGAGCAATGATTGTTTTTCACTCTTTTATAGGTGTGCCTATTTTTTTGACAAAAGACCCCTTGCTTAATCTGGCTCTCAGAGCAGACTATAGCCCCCTTATATATACTCGGATTAATTCGGGTTTGAAAAAGGCTAGGTTGCTCTTGCGTGAGCCCCCTCCCTTATGCAAAGAAAAGAAAGATAGTTGAACGTTAGTTCTTTTTAGACGCATTCTTTTCTATTTACCTGTTTGCAGGTGATTCCTAATTTTATCGGCATCCAACTCCAACTCCTCTGCATTCCGAGGACTAGAGGTACTGCGGTAGGCTACGCCGTGACTGAAACCCTCCTGGGGCTTCATTGGAATAACATGGACATGCACGTGAAAAATCACTTGCCCAGCCGCCCACCCATTATTCTGCACTATACGAATTCCCTCAGCATCCATCGCATCCCTAACTCCGTGGGCAACCCGCTTCGCAATCTTAAAAAGATAGGCTGCATCCGCCTCCGAAATCTCATAAATATTCTCATAATGCTTTTTGGGAACCACAAGAGTGTGTCCTTCGTTTACTGGGCGGTTGCTCAAAAAAGCCACAACTTGCTCGTCCTCGTAGACCACGCTTGCAGACAGTTGCTTGCGGATTATCTTGCAGAATATACATTCGGACATGGGAGTCATACCTTTCAGCGGTTTGTTGGTAGGATATACTTTAAATGAATTTCTACCTTTCAATAATACTTTATGGACACTTTAGTTGACGATATCGGCAGTTTTCCGCTGCCTCCGGGAATTGGAAGAGAAACCTACAGCAGAGCCTATGAACTCGCAAGAGAAGCAATAATCAACCACAAAAACCCTGCAGAAGATGAGTTTACCCAAAAAAACTTCTGCCAAGTAGTAGTTGATTCATTCAAGAAAAAGATTGCTTCAGGCTTAGACGTAGTTAATTTTCCACAGCATTACAGCGGAATCAAACAGGTCGGCGACGCCGTTCACGCAGCCATGGAGAAGGGCTCATTTGTCGTAGACCAGGAAAGGGCTTTTCTCCCAGAAATATACGTCCTCAACCAAGAAGCCAAACGCCTCAGCGAAGAGATCGGCAAGAAAATCCAGCTACGGGTCTCAATTTTTGGTCCCATCGAGCAGTATTTAGCCGAGGTCGGAACCACAGCTTTCCCAGACGTACTGGATGGCTTTGCCCAAACGATAAACCGCTTCGCAAAAAACTCCATATTAAACAGCAAATACATCGAAACCAAGGCAGTATCAATCGATGAACCCAGCCTTGGCCACAGCAGCTTCAATGGCTCACCAGAATTGATCCGTCAAACACTCGAAAAAGCCTACGATTTTCATGGACCAACCAAACAGATTCACCTGCATTTCGCGTCAGGAATCCACGATTTACTGTCCGTAAAAGGCCTTGACGTGTTATCGTTTGAATATGCTGCTTCCCCAAAAAACATCGAATCAGTCCCAAAAAGCATGCTTGAGGGAGCGGACAAGCAAATTCGCGTCGGAATCGCCCGAACAGACATCGACGCGATTTGGGCTGAACTATACGAGAAAGGCATCACTAAACCGACGCCTGAACAAGTGGTTGAGCCAATAGAAACGATTAAGAAACGCTATGAATTTACCAAAGGAAAATATGGCGAACGGATGACGTTTACGGGCCCTGACTGCGGACTCGGCGGCTGGCCCAATCAAGAAGCGGCTGCGCTGCTGCTGGAACGCACGGTGAAAGCAGTAAAAGCAAATTCGAAACTCTAACTTGCAGAATTTTGCTAAAAACAAAGAAAAGAAGAAAAAATCTTCTTATTCGGGAGCCTGCTCGGATGATTCAGGCGGTAGAGGTTCTTGCTTTGGCATTGGTTTCTTCTTTGCAGCGAGAGCTTGTTGTGCATTGGTCAGGTCTTTGAAGCCGTAGGTTCCAATTGGAGGCCAGCCAGCTTCAGGCATGGACGCAGGTATTAACATGATTGTGTTTGTTTGCGATTGCTGACCCAACTCGTAGAGTATGTTCATCCACCTGAGCCTCAGACCGTCTGGGCTTGCTTCATACATTTTTGCTGCTTCAATCATCTTTGCTGATGCTTCAAACTCGGCTGTGGCTAGGGTTACTCTTGCGATGCGTTCCCGTTCAGCTTGTGCTTGGCGGCTCATTGCGTCTTGCAGGTTAGCGGGGATGATGACGTCTCGTACTTCGACTGAGGTGACTTTGATTCCCCATGACTCGGTTTTTTCGTCGATGATTTCTCGCAGGCGTGCTCCGACTTTTTCGCGTTCGGCTAGCAACTCGTTGAGGCTGACTTTACCGATGACTTCCCGCAGAGTTGTTTGTGACGCCAGTTGGGTGGCTTGGTAGTAGTTTTCAACGGCCAACACCGCTTTCTCCAAATCTACGGGTTTCATGTACAAGACTGAATCTACGTTTACGGGCACATTGTCTTTAGTCAGTGTGGATTCTGTGCGGAACTGAATGGTGTCCAGTCTTGTGGAGATTTTTAGGGGCGCTCGATCAATTAATGGAACCAGATAGATTATGCCTGGACCCCTTAATCCCATGTAGCGTCCGAGCCTTAAAACTGGCATGCGCTCCCATTCCTTCAGGACGCGGATACCGCTTAATAGGAAAAGTGCAACAACAATAACTATAAAACCTATGATTGGAGCTAGAACTTCAGACAATTTTCATACCCTCAACTAGTTGTATTCTACTGTTTGGAGAATTAAGGTTTGTGCTCGGTTGCTTTTACCACAAGGAACATGCCTTCCATGCCCACGACTTCTACTGTTTGACCCATGGCTATTTCGCCTTCTTTTGCGGTGGCTTGCCAGAATTCACCCATGACGCGGACTTCACCGTTGGGTTTTAGGTCTGTGGTTGCGGTGCCCTTGGTGCCGACAAATGCTTCTTTACCAGTTTTCACCCTCTTAAATTGGGCTTTAACGCCTACATAGAAGATTACTGCTATGATTATAGCGACGATTATGAGGGTTAAGGTAAGGGTTACTTCAACTTGGATAGCTAATCCATAGTAGGTTGTTCCTGAAATTGCGGCGTAGAAGAGGAACGCGGCAATGGTTATTAAAACACCTATGAGGAAAGCTAATCCAGCATGCATACAAATCCCCTGAATTACTGATAGGTTGAATGTGCTTATAAGGTATTTCAGAAATGAAAGAAAAAAAGGATATGTTTGTTTTTTAGTTCCAGCGTTCGTCCACGAATAACCGCATCGATGGATCTTCATGGGGGCCGATGGCAAGTTGGGGCATCGGTGAGGGTCGTCTGCGCAGCGGCGGCGTAGGCATTGGGGATGGCGGATCAATCTCAAGGGGCATTTTGTTTATCAGTCTTCTTCGCCTCCGTGAACGGTAGGGATGATGGTTGTTTCGATTAGGCTCTCTCTGCGGATTATGGCCAGTGTTGTTTCTTTGTCTATGACGTCTTCGGCGAGTAGCCTGGGGAGGTCGTAGAATTCGGTGACGGGTTTGCCGTTAAATTTAACGAGCACGTCACCCATGGCTAAGCCTGCTTTGCGTGCGGGTGAACCTGGCTCGACGCTGAATATCATGACGCCTGTTTCCTGCTCTAAGCCTGCTGCCTCAGCGATTTCCTCGGGGATGGCGACGGTGTTGGCGATGATGCCGAGGTATCCTTTCTGCGTGACTTTTCCAGTAATTAAGCGGTCAGTGATGGCTTTGACTTTGTTTATGGGGATGGCGATGCCTCTTTGCCAGACGTAGGCGGCGTTTATGCCGATTAATCTGCCTTCCACATCTACGAGTGGTCCGCCGCTGAAGCCGGGGTTCAGCTGGGCGTCGGTTGCGATGATGTTTTCCATGGCTGTTCCCCGCCAGCCGCGGATGGTGCTGTTTACGCTGGTTACCATGCCTGAAGTAGCGGTTGATTGGTTGCGGTTGAATGGGTTAGCCAGAGCCAAAACGTACTGTCCAACGTTTAATTTCTCTGAATCCCCAATCTCGATGGGCGTAAATTCCCCCTTCTCTGCCTTCAGCAAGGCTACGTCGTTGTACGGGTCGGTGCCCACGATTTTTGCGTTTAAAGTTTTTTCGCCCACACCGATTTTAACTGCGCTGCAGCCTGAGAGCACGTGGTTGCAGGTGACTATGTAGCCGTCCTTAGTGAGGATAACGCCTGTGCCGTGTGACATCTGCGTTTTTACGCTGACGACTGACTCCGAGGTCTTCTTGATTAAGCTACTTGTTGCTTCTGAGAGCGATTTTAAGACTTCTAACGGGTTAGTTAGTTGACTCATTTGGTTTTTCTCCAAAAGAGTATATCAGCAAAAAGGTATTTGTTGACTAAGGAATACGCGAACTCGGTCACAAAATTAGGCAGGCATCGTGAAGCCGCCGTAGTATGCGACGTTTCTCGTCATTACATGCCTACTAGACTGCGAAGCTATGGCGAGCTTGCCGATGAGCGACATCAACTGATAAGAAGCCTTCAACGCTAAGTTAACGTTGTTGCTGGTTAAGAATTTAGCTTCGATGTTTAGGGCTGTCCCTTGGATGTTTGCGGCTATTTGGATTGCGCCGTCCTCCGTGATCCATTTGAGGGTTATGCCCCTGTTGTTTTCGGATATGCCGAGCCAGCGGAGCATGCCGAACCATTTGCCCTTAAGCGACAAAATCAGCTGCTGGGTCATCAGGTCTGAGGGCAGGAAAGTCTGTATGAGCGGCGTTGTTGGGGTTTCTTTTTGTGGTTGGCGGAGTTTTAACTCGGTTATTTTTGGAGTTACCTTGTAGCCTTCATGCACTTTTTTCACGATGCCTTCTTCTTCGAGTCGGCATAGGATACGCGAGAGTGTTTCTGGGTGCAGTCCTGTTCTGCGTTTTATTCCATCAAATGTAAAGGTGGCTAAGTCTTCGGTTTCGATTAGCGCCAACACATCAGCATCGCGTTCGCTAAGGCTACAGTCGGCTGAGGAGCTTTGCCAATTAACATTCAGAACAGGTATCATTAAAGTATGGATTGTTGAAATGTTGCTTTTGAAGGTTACTGTGTTGTTTGATTTAATGCAACATTGAAAAGTTGTTCTTGTCGTTGTTGTGGGTTTTTTTGTATGTTTGATTATTTAGGGGGTTTGATATGGTGTTGTTTTTGGTGTTTGTTTGTTTTTTGGGGTTTGTTTGGTTGTTGTTGTGGTTGTGAGAGGGTTCTTACTGAGTATAAGTTGTTGTGCGGGTTTTGTCTGTTCTGATTTGAGTAGGCAATAGATGGATTGAGTGTGATTGTTGCAACTAACCTGCAGGGAGAGAGTTGCAGCAACAACAACTTCTCTTCTAAGTAAGAAGATTTGATGAAGACCTTAACCTGAATAGCCACCGACTTACCTGCTTTCCATCGCATCATTTCTTTTAATAAGTTAGATTTGATTGTAGTTGGGTTTGTGGGGTAAATTGATGCTAGTAGGTTGTGGGTTTGTTCAGAAGTTGCGTATGTAAATTAGTGTTTATGGTTTGAGCGGATTGTTTTCTTGTAAAGGTGGAGGAAGAAAACGACTGTAAACACGGTTAAGGCTATTTTGTGGTGTGTTGGTTGGTTTAGGTTTAATTTGCGTTTGGGTTTCGCCAAATTTTAAATCGATTTAAGGGTATGTCTTGTTGAGGCGAATTATATGGTTGAATCATCAGCGATTGTTGCAAAAATATCTGCAAGGGGTTATAGGGTTAAATTTAACAAAAAAGAATTCCTTGACGTAAATTTGTTTTAATCGATGTTTCATCGCCGGGTATAAACACAGAATAACAATCAGGGCGAATTCAAAAATGTAAATAGCCGTCGATAGAGTAGATTTGTAGGAATCATCTTGGTCAAGAAAAAAATACTCAGATTTAACCTTCATAACGTGGAGAATTCTCTTCTTGACGTAGAGAAAAATTGGAAGAAGATCGACGATGAATTGGATTTTGAGAAGATAGGTAGGCGTGACACTTTCGATTCTGTCATTAGAGATCGGATGATAAACGCGTATAGACATCTCGATAACCTCCTTGAAAGGGATGTTGAACCATTCTCAGAGGACGGAATTTCGCAAATTCTAGAATTAAACAACATTGTACATTATGGTTTTGGTTTTCAGTTAAGACTGGAGTATAATCAGGCAATTAAGTTTAATTCGGAGAAATTCTTTGAAAACATCATTCCTATTGATAAATGGTATAGAAAACACATGAAGGGCAAACCACATCCGTTAAAAGTGGCAGCTGAGGTGTATGTTGCTGTGCTTGGTTTTCCTCAATTATTCATTGAAGGTAACCATAGGACGGGTAATTTACTTGCCAACTGGATTAGCATGTATTATGGGCGGCCACCGTTTGTATTAAGCGTTGAGAATGCTGTAGCGTACTTCAAACCGTCGAAAGAAATTAAGAGATTTGCTGACAAATCAACTTGGAGGGGCAGGAGGAAGATTCCCAAATATTGGTCTTGTTTCAAGAAGTTTTGGGAAGAAAATATAGATAACAAATTTGTTGAATCTTGAAAAGGCTACACATTACGATCGGCGATTTTTTATCTCCGTCCCTGCTATCCACCAGCTATCCCCTCACACCATCGACAAAGTGATTATAAGCAAGCAAGAACTCCGCCATTTTCGAAAAATAATAGATAGTCTCCATAATTTATGTCGAGTCGCTTTATCTTCGATTACACGCTAAGTATTTTTTTGAAGAGCAACCCTCGTGAAGGTCACTGGTAGGAGGTCTACCTTGCCATGAATCATCCCCCACCCCTGCCAGTGACCAATTAGATTTACAGTCTGGAGATGATAAAATGATAAAACATAATACTCAAAAACCTCGTTCAGTCTGCGATACTGAAAGAGACCGCAGACAAAACAAAGACCCTTTAAATGAAGAAAATCTTGAATAGTGCGCGCTATTTTATAGGAAAAAGTTAATTACACTTACAAATAGATTGGCTGACGGAGAAGTTGTGCATTGGTGGTTTCAGGCAAACTCTTTGTTTGTCCAAAGTGCGGAAACCAGAGTCTATCTGTTATAAGAAAAACCTATGAGCAAACAATAATTGTCTTCTGCAGCAGTTGCAATTTTAACTCTTCGTTTGAACCTTCAATAGAAGCCTATTATGACACAAACAAGTCTTGGGAAGAGTTCACTGCAAACTACAATAAAACTCAGATTACAAAATAGGCACATAAAACCCAAATTTTCTACTAATTTGTATTCTCAATAGTTTATACAGAAACAGTTTATCACTTTGTTTTTCGCTGATGTAATTGATGACCACATATCTTCTAAGGGCGACCAATCAGGTGCTAGCAGGGAAACACTAGCCAGACATTACGAGCCACAATTTTTATCCCTGCTAGCCACCTACTCCAAAATCCACACTCAATCGACAAAGTGATTAAATGGATGCACGGCTCTAATAACTTCGGTGAACTAAATGACCGCCAAAATATTTAGTGTTGTCGGGGAACGGGCAAATATAAAATCAATTGATTCCTTAGAGACGACTAACCATTGATAGTTTTTAACTGTCAAAAGTAAACACAACGGTTCCAGTTTTGAGGCAATGATCGGACAACAAAACAATCTGACTCAGATTTTTCTTCGCCTAATCTTCTAATCCCCTAAGGAGCTCTTGAACTTGTTGCTCAATTTGGTCTCTGATTTCTCGTATCTTTTCAATGGGTTTTCCTTTCGGGTCTTGAAGATGCCACTCGATTGTTGGTTTAAAGAATGGTCCAGGGCAAACTCCTTGGTCATCGCATCCCATTGTTATAATCAAATCAGAATCCATTGCCATTTGTGCCGTTATCAATTTTGGCTTATTCAACGAAATGTCGATGCCTCTCTCCTTCAAAACATCAACCACCAGTGGATTAACCCGTTCCGCTGGTTTATTTCCAGCACTAAAAGCGATAACGTTCCCGTTTCCATATTTTGTAGCAAAAGCCTCGGCGATTTGGCTTCTGCCAGCATTCTCTACACAAACAAATAGAATTTTCTTCATGATTCACTACTCCTCATTTTTAAAATACTTCTTTCTTATCCAAAAAGCAACATTAACTAAACTTATCATTACAGGAACCTCTATTAAAGGTCCGATAACTGCCGCGAAGGCTACCTGAGAAGCTAACCCGAAAACCGCAACTGCTACAGCTATCGCCAATTCAAAGTTGTTACTAGCCGCAGTAAAGGATAGCGAAGTTGTTCTTTTGTAACCCAGTTTTGAATAGTAACCTACAACGAATGTTACAGCAAACATTAGTACAAAATAAACTAGTAATGGGATGGCAACTCGGATAACATCCAACGGCAAACTTACGATATACTGCCCTTTTCAGTGAAAACATAACAATTATAGTAAATAGCAATGCGATGAGTGACATATTGCTTAGTTTATGCATTAGTTTATGCTCATACCATTCTTTGCCCTTTGTTTTTAGGAAATAATATCGGGTAATTATTCCAGCGAAGAAAGGTATGCCTAAGTAGATTGCAACTGACTGCGCGACTTGTGCTAAGGAAATGTTTACTATTTGCCCTGAGCCCGAAATCCAAGAGCTAGCTATGGTTATGTAGAAGTATGCAAGAACTGAGTACATAACTATCTGGAAAATTGAGTTAATAGCGACTAGTATGGCAGTCAATTCGTTGTCTCCTTCGGCAAGGTTGTTCCATACAATAACCATGGCGATACATCTTGCAATACCGATTAGAATTATGCCGTTTCTAAGGTCAGGATAAGCACCAAGAAACACCCAAGCTAAAACAAACATCAATAAAGGTCCAACTACCCAGTTAAGAGCGAGCGATTCTGCAAGCATTGTTTTTGAGCCTTTGGAGGTAAAGACTTTTCTGAGGTCTTCGTATCGTACCTTTGCAAGGGGTGGGTACATCATCAAAATCAGACCAATGGCGATTGGAATTGAAGTTGTTCCTATGCTTAGAGCGCCTATGTCACTTGATACCTTAGGGTAGATGTAACCTATTGTTATGCCAAATGCCATTGCTAAGAATATCCAGACAGTGAGAAACTTGCTTAGCACTGAAAGATGTGGTTTAGACTTTTCAGAGGTTGAAGGTACACAGATGTTTTCGGTGTTTCTATTCGCTTTTGGCATAGAAGGCGAGTGCAACATAACAATATTTAAATATTGTTCTAATAAGATTTGTATTTATGAATCCACAACAAGAAAACGACATTAGATTTAAATCACGTATTTTCTATGCCTTATCCGACAGCATCAGGCTTGAGATACTCGAATTTTTGCAAGACGGCGAAAAATGCGTCTGCGAAATTGTTCCGAAACTAAATCTGATTCAACCTCTTGTATCTCGTCACCTGAGAATTTTGAAAGAAACAGGGATTATCAGGTGCAGGAAAGATGGTACAAAAAGGTTTTACTCAATTGTTGACCCAAAAATATTCAACGTAGTCGGCAATGTGACACCAGAGTTAATTGATGCCGTTAAAACAGAAATGTTAAAACAAGCGGTTTGTAACTAAAGGCGACCTGTGTGCCACCAAATCGACAAAGCGATTAAATGGAAGCATTGCGAATACTAAATTGGTGGACTAAAGTGACCGCCCAAAATTTGAGTAATATTTTGCGGGGCACGCCAAATATTAAAGTCTTTTTTTAACGAATCTTGCCAAGTTTGAGTGGACTTAAAGAGATAGAATGTCTGCAATTAAATTAGTGTTTTTTCTTGAACATTTGCATTCGGCCGGGTCAAAATCAATCGCTAACATCCAGTCAAACAAGGCTGAATTACTATTTTTTGTCCTTATTTTCTCTCGCATCTTCTCCCTCTTAACTCTTAAAATTTAAATTCGCCTAAAAAAGAACGGCTTTTCTTTTCTATTTTTTTCTTCTTGTTCAATTTTTTTCTTTTTTTTGCAGTTGCATCACCAATCAATTATTCTTGGACTTCACTTTATGTAATTTTTCCAAATAAAATATAGTCACCACAGAATCTCTATAGATAAGTGAGGGTTTTTTGGGGGTAATTTCTGTTTTGTTGGGTTTGTGTGGTTGTGGTGTGGTGTTGTCAAATGTACTAGCTGTGAAAAGAAATTCGATGTTTACCCTGAAAACTTTTCAAACCACGAAATAGTTTTCTGCCCCATATGCGGCCTCGACCATGAGGTAATAAAGAAAACAAGCCATGTCATCGTCGAGTCAATACAATTTGCATGAATAAAAACTGAATCAACATTCTTTCTTCAATATTTCAAACATCTTAAGAGTTTCCATTTCATAACAGCGAAGTTTTTTAAGCTAATAGAGGTTTTTTACTTTTATGAAAGAAATAGAAGTCAAAATCTTAGAAGTCAACAGATCAAAGACAGAGCAGATCCTTTCACGGCTTGGGGCCAAAAAAATATACGACGATGAAATCCTAACGCTATTCTTTGATTTTGAAGATAGAAGAATAGTCAATGCCAAAAATGTTTTACGTTTAAGGGTAGAGCAAGATAAGACCGAGTTGACCTACAAGAAAGTCCACATCACCAAGACAGCTAAAACCGCTGAAGAATATTCCGTTGATGTTTCAAGTCTTGAAAATATGAAAAGAATCTTGGAGAATTTAGGTTTATCCACAATTGAAAGTTTGCAAAAGCGCAGGGTAAGCTATAATCTTGACGGTGCACGCTTTGATTTTGACTGTTACCGTGGCGACTATAGTTACATTCCGGAGTTTTTGGAAATAGAGGCTGAAAACATTGATTTGATCTATGAGTACGCGGCGCAACTGGGATTTAAAGCGGAGGATTGCTTTCCGTGGTCAACTATAGAATTAATTAAGCATTACGATTCCAAAAAAGGAAAGACAGCAGAGTAAACATTTTTGAGTTTTATTTTCGGGCTGGGCGGGGTTTGGCGGCTTTTGGTGCTGCTTTGGGCTTTGGTTGAGGAGCTACAGGTACCTTTTTTGAGACGTTCCAAACGGGGTATTCGCCGTGTTCTTTCTTGAAGCTCTCCATAAGCTCCTGTTGAGCTAGCTTCGGGTTATCACTTAACATCCAGCTGACAGCTACTTTTTCAAAGTATCCGTCATTAAGGAGCATAGAATTGATTTTCCTGGTTGTTTTGCCCCCATATCCAGAGAGGTATCCGCCGAATATTCTTTTTATCGGTTTCTTTGATTTCCCTATGTATAGAATGTCGGAAGTTGGTTTTCCCATTAGGCTGCAGTCGGCTAATACGAAAACGCTGGCTTTATTGTAGGGAAGGCTGGTGAACGTAAGCTGTTTTAATGGCATGAATTCAGCAAAGCCTTTTTCTTTTAAAATAATCGAGTTCATGTTCTTTTAGTATTAATTGCTAAAATTTAACTGTTGCTATATAGCCTATATTCACCTATATATTCTATTTTCGGAGCCTTAATGACAACCAACCCACAATGGGGAACTGGAGTAGTTGGAATGAACAAAAAAATTCTGCTCTTCAAATACGAAACATTCGCAGTCCACAGACCAAAATGCCGCGAAATCGACGACGCACCAAGGAAGCACGAACGCTGACCACCCACAATGTTAAAATGGCAAAAAATTTCCAGAATGTTTCCTTTATAAAATGCGAACGACATTATTTCTTTGCCTAAACAGCAAATCACAATGAAAATGGCAGGAACCAGCTGGTAAACTTTGTTAGCGCCAAATAATCTTGATTCCAACATTACAAATGCCTTAACCCTAAAAAAACTGTTAGATAACCCAAGTTATTTTCTCAACAGGGAACTCAGTTGGATAAGATTTAACGGACGTGTTCTTGAAGAGGCACGAGACCTGTGGCATCCTTTGCTGGAGAGAGTTAAATTCATCGCTATCTGCGGGAGCAACCTCGACGAGTTCTTCATGACGCGTGTTGCCCGGCTTATTAAAAAAGCCAAATCGGGCTCTGAAGAAAAATCCATGGATGGAATGAGCTTCAACGAGCAGATCACCGCTACACGCAAGGAAATAATCCCACTTATTGAAAATCATGCAAAGTGCTGGCGAGAGGAGTTACTTCCTGCTTTGACAAAAGAAGAAATTCATATTAGAAAGTTTAGGGATTTGTCGGAAAAAAACAGGCAACACCTTCGGGAGCTCCTAATTACAGCTATCGTTCCTTCAATCAGGGTTCCAAAAGTAGGCTTTGAAAGCGTCTCAATTGAGAACTTACATGTGACACTCTATATATCTGGCTTCCAAAATCAACCAAATTTCTGCATTTTGCTCGATGTACCAACCAAAAAATTTGGAAGATTGGTAAACATCCCAAAAAAAAGTCGTGCTGAAACAAATAAAACTGCACAGGACAAAGAATACAGCTTTGTATTTTTGGAAGATTTGATAGCGAATAATCTCGATACAATTTTTCCAACAGAAAAAAACTTGACGGCGTATCCATTCAGATTGACGCGCAATGGAGAAATAGACATTTTGATGGATGAATCTGCAGACTTCATTAAATCTGTGCAAAGAAGTCTGTCTACACGAAAAGCCGGATTTCCCACAAGACTCGAGTTTGACAAGGAAATGCCCATTGCCATCAGACATGCAATAGCAAAAAAAGTAGGCTTGCCAGATTATTTAACGTATGAGTTTGATGGACCGCTTGGGCTCGTTGACCTCTGGCAACTACTAAAAATAGATCGCGCCGATCTCAAAGACAAAAGCTTCTCCCCATGCATCTCGCCTTTAATTATTTCAGAAAATAACATTTTTGAGACCGTTGCCAAACAAGACTTCGTGCTCTATCATCCTTATGACGGCTTCGATGTGATAATTGACTTCTTAAGAGAAGGAGCTATAGACAGCGATGTTTCGGAAATCTGCATAACAATGTATCGAATGGATCACAAATCGCCTATTGTTGATGCATTAATTGAAGCTGCTCGGAACGGCAAAAAAGTCACTGCCATAGTGGAATTAAAAGCCAAATTTGATGAAGAAAACAACATTCTTCTGGTCACGAAACTGCGAAGCGGCGGCGTAAATACCGTTTACAACTTCCCGAATTTCAAGGTACATGCGAAATTATGCTTAATCAAAAGGAAAGAAAAAAGCGGTATTGCAAGATACTCTCACATTGGCTCGGGTAATTACAATGCAGTGACAGCAAAAATTTATGGCGACATTGGCTACCTTACAGCTAACCCTGAAGTTGGATTGGAACTAGAAGATTTATTTGACGCGATAATAAATGGGCTTCAAGAAAAAGAATACAAGCATCTGCTTGTGGCTCCGAAAACTTTGAAAAGTGAAATTCTCAGGCGAATAGATAGGGAATTAAGTTTCCACCAGAAAGCAGGTAAAGGCTACTTAGCTTTTAAACTCAATAACTTAGAAGAAAGAGGAATCATTCAAGCCCTGTACAAAGCATCAATGTCGGGAATCAAGATTGACCTCAATGTTCGCGGCTTATGCTGCTTGAGACCTGGAATTCCAGGTATTAGCGATAACATATCAGTTATTTCTATAGTTGGACGTTTCCTTGAGCATGCCAGAATCTACTATTTCCGCGGTGATGCAGAAAATGAAGTGCTCATCGGGAGCTCAGACATGATGTTTAGAAACCTCAACGAAAGAATCGAGGTACTGTTATCAGTTCCCGACCCATTCCTTCGGCAAGCTATCCTTGAAGACATGCTCAAAATTTCCCTTCGTGATAACGTTAAAGCCAGAAGATTACTTCCTGACGGAACCTATGAAAGGGTTGCAGTTGAACAGGGCGAAGAAGTTATCAATTCTCAAGTTTGGCTGATTAAGAATAGAGGCATCTGGAATGAACGTACCCATTAAGGGTAAGACAAGCCAAACCGACAATAGTTACTGCACCTTTGGCGCCCAAGCGCTTCTAAAACTCCTCGGCGTATTCGAAACGCAAATCGATGGAGTAATAAAAAACGAAGACATCGAATACGTCCATAAAACGCGTGTCACTTCCCGCAGACTAAGAGCGACTATGTCTATTTTCAGAGAATGCTTTCCTAGAAAAGAATCCAAGGAGTGGTACTGCGAAGTTAAGAAGGTCACGCGGCTGCTTGGCGATGCAAGGGACCTTGATGTGCAAATAGTCTTTGTAGAGCAGTACATGGATAAACTGAGTTCTGCGACAGAAAAAATAGGCGTGGGATTACTGCTTAAGGCTCATAGAGACCGCAGAAAAAGTATTCAGCCAACCGTCATCAGCGGATTGGAGGAACTTGAGGCAAACGATGTTTTAGGGGAGCTGGGCAGGTTTTGTGAACAAGCCGTCACTAAACAATCAAATAACGTTTTTGACCCCCAGAAGGTACTGGAGAAAGCCCGTTGGCACATGTCGTTTAGGCTAGACGATTTCTTGGCAATGGAAAACTGGGTTCACATGGAAGATGAAGTTCTAAAGCACCATGGAATGAGAATTTGTGCAAAGAAACTCCGTTACACAATGGAATCCTTTGCAGCATTGTACGAAAACAAGCTCTCAGAAGAAATAGAAACAGTCAAAGCATTCCAAGATGTTTTGGGCGAAATGCATGACTGCGATGTCTGGACACAGTACATACCTAAATTCATCCAGGAAACAAACGCTAAAACTAAACCCAAAAGAAAGAAAAAAACAATAATATCAAAAACAGAAGAAACACTGGTCAACTTCCTAAATTACGTAAAGCAAAAAAGAAAGGAACATTACATCGAATTCGTTAGTTTATGGGATGAAAACAAAAAGACAGGGTTTTTTGTTCAACTCAGAAAAACAGTAAATGCTGAATTTGGGGAAAGAAATGAAGAAATAATAAAACGTGTTCTTGCAAATCCCGATGTTAAAATCGCTGTTTTGTCAGATGTACACGCTAATCTGCAGGCTTTGGAAAGCGTATTTCAAGATGCTGAAGAACGGGGAGTTGACGTTTTTCTTAACGCAGGCGACTCGATAGGTTTTGGTCCCTGCCCAAACGAAGTTGTGGAACTCCTATGCGAGAAAAATGTGCAGAGCATTTTGGGCAACTATGACCTTGAAGTTATAGAGGGCAAAACTAAAAGCAAAGGTGAAAAAAACCTTGCTTTGAAATTTGCCAGAAAAGAATTAGCAAAGTCCAGCGAATACTACCTTAGTTCATTGCCCCGTGAACTCAGGCTTGATGTAGCGGGTAAAAAACTCCTTATCACACATGGAAGCCCCGAATCAATCGAAGAGCACATTTACCATGATACACCGATTGAACGCCTGAAATCCCTTGGCAGCGCCGCGAAATCCGATTTGATAATCGTGGGACATTCTCATGAACAATTCTGGAAACAAGCAAACGAAACATGGTTCATCAACCCAGGAAGCGTGGGGAGACCTGGTGATGGAAACCCACAGGCGGCTTATGCAGTTTTAAGTTTTAATCCCTTCAAAGTTGAATTGCTCAGGTTGGATTACGATGTTAAGGGAGCTGCACATGCCCTAAGGAAAAAAGGTTTACCTGAAAGTTTCGCTCAAATGCTACTTCGAGGCGTTTCTCTTGAAGCCATAACTAAAGAGGACCACGCCAAGGAAGAGAGAACAGTTCAAGGCTGTAAGGAAAAGGTGCAGATTTGTCAGGATATTTCCAGTAAATATTGGCCAGATACTGATCACTTCCAGCAGGTAAGGAAACTTGCTTTAGGACTCTTTGACGGGCTAGAGAAGTTGCACAAGTTGGGCATGCGTGAACGATGCTGGCTCGAATGCGCCGCAGTCCTGCATGATGTTGGCCTATCAAAATCTCGAGGTAGCCATCATAAGAAATCAGCCCAACTAATATTAAACGACATTCGATTGCCGTTTACCTTGCAGGAAAGAAGGATAATAGCAAGCATCGCTAGGTATCACCGCAAAGGTCTACCCAAACAAACCCACTACAACCTCGCAACACTTGATCGAGCAACTCTCCATAAAGTCAAGGTCCTGGCAAGTCTTCTCCGAGTGGCCGACAGCTTAGATTACTCCCATGAGTCAACCGTAGAAGTTTTAATAATCAAGATAGGGACAAAAAAAATCACTGTTGAATGCATGTTCACGACAAAAGCAACCTTAGAAGAGCAGGCTTTTAATAAGAAGAAAGATTTGTTTGAAAAGGTCTTCGCTAAGAAATTGGTGCTGATATGGAAGCAACCGTCAAAACCGCTGGACACGTAGTAGGGTTCGTAGACATCGGAACAAACGCAGTGCGCCTTCTAGTGGTAAGAATAAACCCCAATTTCTCCTACACCATCATCAACCAAGAAAAAGAAGTCGTAAGACTAGGCGAAGAAGAATTCAAGGACAACATCCTTAAACCCGAAGCCATGGAACGAGCCATCTTTGTCTGCGGAAAATTCGCAAAGTTAGCCAAAACCTACGGCGCCTCAGAAATCATAGCCGTCGGAACCTCAGCAATCAGGGAAGCAAAAAACCAATGCGAATTCCTTGAAAAACTACACAATGAAACTGGACTCAACGTTAATGTCATTTCAGGGCAGGAAGAAGCCCGATTGATTTGCCTGGGCGTGTCAAGCGGAATAGACATCGGGGAAGAAAAAGCTATCTTCATAGATTTTGGAGGCGGAAGCACCGAAATCGCCGTCGGCAACCAGCATGAATGCTTCTCCTTAGACAGCCTCAGGCTGGGAGCAATCAGGCTAACAGCCCAATTCATCGGCGAAGGCTGGACCGGCCCTGTTGAAACCAACGTCTACAAGCAGATCAGGCAGTACGCCTCCACCAAAGTTCATCCGTTAAAGGCGAAAATTCGAGAATACGGCGCCAGACGGGCTTGGGGATCCTCAGGCACAATAATCAACCTGGCAGAAATCGCAAACAAACTCTTCAAGAAGAGTGGCAACGGGAACGCCTCCTCAATTTCACGCAAAAACCTGAAAAAGCTGGCGCCGATTCTTTGCTCTCTTACTCTGGAAGCAAGAAAAAAGCTACCAGCAATCAACCCAGACAGAGCCGACATTTTAATTGCCGGCGCAGCCACGATTGAAGCCATCATGGAAGAGTTTGGCATAGAGCAAATCTGCGTTAGCCACCGAGAACTGCGCGATGGACTGCTGGCTGAGTACCTTTCGAATTTTGAGGGCTTCAGGGAACTGCAGAAATCGCCTATGCGCAACAGAAGCATTCTGCATCTAGGCAGATCCTGCAACTTTGACGAGAAACACTCAGAAACGGTGGCTTCTTTGGCTCTGCAGCTCTTTGACAGCGCAAAACAAATCGGGCTACACAACCTTGGCGAAACGGAAAAAGAATACTTAAAGCACGCAGCAACCCTGCATGACGTAGGCGATTTCCTCTCATTCAACGACCACCAACTTCACTCCCACTACATCATCAGCAACGCTGAACTCCTCGGCTTTGACAAAAAAGAAATCCAAATTATTGCCAACATAGCGCGTTTCCACAGAAAAAAACTGCCCTCCAAAAAAGCCTTAAAAACCACGGGATTAGACGAAAAAACCAACCAAACAATAGCTATCCTTTCCACTTTTCTCCGATTTGCAGAAAAGCTTGACCGAAGCCACAGCTGCCTAGTGAACAAAGCAGAATTCATCAAAGAAAACAAAGATCAAGTGCTGCTCGCCTTCTATTCAAACTCAGACTGCAGTCTAGAACAGTGGAGCATCATTCAGAATCGGCAAGCATTCTTCGAAGCCTTCGGAAAACAGTTGGAAGCGCAATGCATATTTTCGCCCAGCGCGTAACCCGACTTTTGGGGAGCAACTATTCTTTTTCCAATTCAGCTTTAACTTTTTCCAAGGCTACGCACTGCTCTTTGGTTAAAACAGGGTATTTTAAATCCAGCTTCTTGATTTGAGACAATATAATGTCAGAAATCGATGCGTGGGCAACCCATTTCTTGTCTGCAGGAATAATGTACCATGGCGCCCATTCGGTGCTGGTTTTGCTGAGCATTTCTTGGTATGCAACCATGTAATCGTCCCATTTTGAACGCTCGGAAAGGTCAGTCAGCGAAAACTTCCATGCCTTATTAGGGTGTTCGAGACGTTCAAGAAGACGCTGCTTCTGCCTCTTCTTTGAGACGTTGAGGAAGAACTTTAACACCACGGTGCCGTTGCGAACCAGATGGCGCTCAAACATGTTTATGTCTTCGTAGCGTTGATTCCAGAAAAGTTTCCCTTCCTCTCCAGGAGGAAGCTTCTCATTTTCCAAGACTTCAGGTCGAACCTTAACTATCAACACGTCCTCGTAGTATGAACGGTTAAAAATTCCTATTCGTCCCCTTTCAGGAAGGGCTTTTGTTTGTCGCCACAGAAAATCATGGTCTAATTCTTCGGCGGAGGGAGTTTTGAAGCTCGTAACTTGGCAGCCCTGCGGGTTAACTCCTGACATCACGTGGCTGATTGTACTATCTTTTCCTGCTGCATCCATACCTTGGAGGACAATCAGCATCGAGTATGTGTTGCTTGCCCAAAACAGCCCCTGCAACTCAGACAGCTTTTGCCTGTTATCGTTAAGAAGGTTTAAGGCTTGTTCTTTTACCGCTTTTTTTCCACCTTTTTCTTCTTGTTTCTTAGCCCATTTTGGAATCCAACATGAATCGTAATCGTTCAAATCAATTGTTTTTCCAGCAGGTACTTTGAAATCTTCTGTGCTCATTGACATACATAGCTCTCCCATGAAGACTAGGGTACGGCACCTAATATTAGCTATGGCGGGGGGTTTTGTGTTCAAGAAAAGTACAGTTACGTTTTAGGTTTGACACCATTGAGTCAAAACGTTTTAGCCTAAGGTTACTTTTTCACCCGTCACAATGTACACGATTGATTCACAAACGTAGACCGCGTGATCCGCAATACGCTCTAAATACCGTGTCATTAATGCGCTCGAAATTACACATTTGCTGTTAGCGTTCTCTGCATTGATCAGTTTGTGGAGATAGTCGAAGTACATTTTATCAACTTGGCGTTCGGTTTCTGAAATTGTTTTCGCAAGGAGTATGTCCTGTTTTTTGAGTGAGTCTACACTTATTTTAACCATTGAAAGGACTTTGTCGCTCATTTCGCTGATGTAATCTCGTGTCCAGGGCGCACATTGCTTTAAGCCGCTCAATTGGTCGTTGATGAAGGATATGTCAAGCGCGTACCTGCCATATCTTGCGAAGTCGTTTCCTATCTTCATGTAAGATTTTATAGTCCTAAGGTCCGTAGCGACTGGCTGGAAACGGGCAATTAACTGGAAAGTTTCATCTTCAACCTTATCCGCCATCGAAAGCAGAATGTCTGACAGTTCCCTGACTTGCTCTTGAACACTCTTGCCTTCAAGGTATCCATGTATAGATAGAGTAAGGGTGTCGTAGGTTAACTCGCCCATCCTAACTATCAGAACTGACTGATCTTCCAATCCGCGGTCAATAATTCTGCTCATACCGATATCTCCTACCCGAATTCCCCTGTTATGTATTTCTCTGTTAATGGATTTTTCGGAGCCTCAAAAATGTCTTTGGTGGCTCCAAACTCTATAAGCTGGCCTAAGTACATGAAAGCTGTGAAATCTGACACACGCGCGGCTTGCTGCAGATTGTGGGTGACAATTACAACCGTAAAATCCTTCTTAAGAGCAGCAATTGATTCTTCAATCTTGGCTGTGGCAAGAGGGTCTAGAGCTGAGCAGGGTTCATCCATAAGAATAACTTCGGGTTCAACAGCAAGAGCACGGGCGATGCAAAGCCGTTGCTGCTGCCCTCCAGACAAATTAAGTCCCGATTTCTTGAGATCATTTTTGACTTCATCCCAGAGGAAAGCCATCCGAAGACTTCTTTCAGCTACTCTGTCAAGTGTCTCTTTGTTTCTCACGCCAGCAAGTTTCAATCCGGCCACTGCGTTGTCGAATATAGACATAGTAGGAAAAGGATTGGCTTTCTGGAAAACCATGCCTATTCTTCTGCGGATTGCAACTGGATCTACTTGCGGAGAGTAAATGTTTACTCCATCCAAAATGACTTCGCCCTCAACTTTTGCATTCGGAGTTAATTCATGAATACGGTTGAGGCACCTAATCAAAGTAGTTTTTCCGCATCCGGAAGGACCCATTATTGCAGTCACTCTATTTTCAGGGAAAGTTATGTTGATCCCTTTTAGGACTTGCGCTTTACCAAATTTAGCTTTCAAGTCTTTGGTTGCTAGTTTAACTGTCGATGAATCCAAGTTTTTATTTTGGTTTATTTTTAGTTGCCCTCCTAACATGATTTTGCATCCAACTTATTGAATTTTTAGTCATACCTTACAGCTCCAACCTTTTTCCTGTCAGATTTCTGCCAACAGTAAGCTTAACCAGAAGGTTCACAGCGAGCATAATGAGTATCAGAACCAATGCTGCGCCCCACGCCTGAGTTTGCCAGTTTTGTGACGCAGATGTGCCATAATTGTATATTAGGACAGTTAATGAAGCTGTTGGCGCGAATATACTTTTTGTAAAGTAAACACTGGTAGACGCCGTTAATAGTATCGGAGCTGTCTCTCCTGTTGCACGCGCCACAGCTAACAAAATGCCTGTTAAGAGCCCATTTTTCCCCGTCCCAATAACGATTCTAAGCACAGTTTTCCATCTTGGGATTCCAAGAGCCATAGAGGCCTCTCTTAGCGTATTTGGAACAAGCTTTAGAGATTCACTTGTAGTCCTTGCGATAATGGGCAACATTACAAAGCTAAGAGCGACTCCCCCTGCAAAAGCCGAAAACTGTTTCGTAGTTGCTACAAGTATAACGAAAACGAAAAGTCCTAACACAATTGAAGGAAAACCGGTAAGCACATCGTTCATAAAACCTGAAACCATTGAAAGCCTAGACGAAGACCATTCGGAGAAAAAGATTCCTGCTCCAATTCCAATCGGTATTGCGATAAGAGATGCTATGCCTACCATAGTGAAGGTTCCAACTATTGCATTGGCTATTCCTCCCCCGTGAACATTTACTGCAGTAGGCAACTTGGTAAGGAACCCTATGCTTATGGCTGGAGCGCCTCGTATGAAAACATCGCCTAGTATGAGTAATAGGGGTATTATGGCTAAAACGACAGCCACTATAACTAGTATAGTCATTAGCCTGTTTAGGATTTTTCGCCACAGAGAAATACTTGCAGGCAAGTCAGATTGTGTCATTACCCCCAACAGCCCTCCTTAAGCCCTACCTCTTGCTCCACTAGTCATCCTCCAAAGCATAAATCGGGCAAGACCGTTAACTAATAAAGCAACAAAAAACAGGATCAGTCCTATTTCGATTATAGCCGATTGATAAATTCCTGTAGACTCGCCAAAATTATTAGCTATTAACGAAGATAATGTGGCGCCTGCTGAAAACAAATTCGTGGTTATATTAGGGATGTTGCCAATTACCATGGTAACTGCCATTGTTTCTCCGAAGGCACGTCCCAATCCTAAAATGAACCCGCCAAATATACCTGATCTAGCGTATGGCAGGACACTTTTCTGTGTAACTTCCCAGTCTGTGGCGCCAAGAGAATACATTGCCTCCCGTTGACTATTAGGAACCACACTTAAAACATCTCGGGTAACTGCTGACATTGTTGGAATAACCATTATAGCTAATAGAACTCCAGATGTAAAAAAATCGTAACCAAAAGGATTCCCTGAGAATAATGGAATAAAACCAAGAGAATTATGTAAGGGCGTTTCAACATAATCGCGTAACAACGGAATTAGAATAAACACACCCCATAAACCGTAAATGACACTGGGCACAGCGGCTAAGAGATCAACGATTATTCCTATACCATACCCAAAAGTCTGATGACCTTTTAGCTTCTCTGAAATAAAGATAGCTACGCCCAGGCTAATTGGAAACCCGATAACTATAGCGATAGCTGATGTTAACAGTGTTCCATAAATAAAAGGCAAGGCACCAAACACATTCTGACTTGATCGCCATTGCGTTCCAATCAGAAAACTTGGTCCGAAAGAATGAATTGATGAAGCTGAGCCAAGAAAAAGTTCAGCAGCAAGGGCCACAACAAGACCTATAATGAAGAGCGCCGCAGTAGCAAGTAGGATTTTTAATATTGTATCTCCCCTTAAGACTTTAAACTGCAATTTTGTGGTCCTCAATACTTTTGTTAATACTAAAAAAGGAAAGGATAGTTTATTATAGTTTAGTTTTGGCGCTAATGTAGTATTGGCGTACCGTTATAGGTAACCAACTTGAGTGATGCATTGTCAACGGCGACTATGTTTGCTGGCAGTGGGACGTAGCCTAAGCCTGTTCCTAAGTTTTGACCTGAGTTAACGATCCATGACATGAAGTTGACGAGAGCTGCACCTTGAACGTAATTAGTCTGTGCTTGATATACCAGACCGTAAGTTAAGGTTACAATTGGGTACATGGTAGTTGCTGTTGTATTGGTGTATGTATTGTCGATCATAGAGACGGTTGTCCATGAGGCGTTTCCAGCTGGAAGACCCGAAGATGCACCTGCTTGAAGTGCGGCAGCGATGTTTGACACGTTAGCTAGTATATAGTTGCCTGCAGCGTTTGCCACGGTGCCATAGTAGAGTGAGGTTTGGCCTGTGTTTTCAAGTATGTAAGCAATTTCAAGTGGACCGATCGCACCATCTTTTGAAGATATAGCACCTGCTACACCTGCATTTTTGGGAGCTGCTATTTGAGCTGGAGCAGTTGGCCAACTTGGAGATGTACTTGGCACGCCAACCTGAGTTGCCCAAGTGCTGCTTGATCTATAGAGGAAATTAACGAAGGCAAACATGGTTCCGCTTCCGTCAGATCGGTGAACTGTAGTTATGGTTGTACTGGGCAATTGGGCTGCTACGCTGGGGCTTTGTAGGGCTTGGATAGCTGAGTCGTTCCATGTAGTTATGCTGCCTAAGAAAATGTTTGCTAAAACTGCACCTGTGAAATTGAGACCGTTCGTCATAACTGTACCGTTAGCAAGTTTTAAGTTATATGCTGGTACGACTGCGCTGGCAGATATGGGTATGGTTATAGCAGTTGTTCCAGATGGTAGTCCATTGTATTGTGCTGCGGTCATTGGTGCATCAGACTCTCCGAAATCGACTACTTGTTGTGTGAACTGAGTAATTCCGGCTCCGCTGCCAACAGGGTTGTAGTTGACTGTTATTTGGGACATGGCTTGCTGGTAGGCTGGTTGCCAAACGGACATTAATGGCGCGATGAGTGTGCCTCCCGCTCCGTTAAGTACTGCGGGTGCTAAAGTTGGTGTTGGAGTTGGCGCTGGGGTTGCTGTTGGGCTTGGTGATGGTGATGCGGATGTGGAAGGATGTGTGGTTGGAGTTGGTGTTGGAGTTGCAGTTGAACGCGGTGTAGCCGTCGGAGCTGTTGTTGGTGCTGGAGTTGGTGTAGGAGTTGTCGAAGTGTTAGAAGAATTTGATAGTGAGATGTATGCGAATACGCCACCTATGATGATGGCGATTGCAACGATTGCTACAATTATTACATATGTGCTTTTCATTTTTATTACCTGACAAAAACTAAATAGGTTTTTGTTATATGAGGGTGCTCGCCATAAACGCTATAGACTATATATTAGCTGATTGTTTGTAAAATTAAAAGCTATTAATCAAATTCAGAATAAAAACTGACTGTAAAATGAATAAAGTGCTTAAGATATGACGAATACAAAAAATTGGAAAAATGAGCAACAAGAAAAGATGGGGCACCCCTGGACTTCACGGGACAAAGAACACATATTTTTTATATAACTACTTTCAATTGTGTTTTTAAAAAATTACGATGTTTTTTATATAGTATTTACCTATATTATCTATATTCTATATAGATATACCTAATATATTGATGCACCCCATAGAAAAGGTGTTGGCGTCAAGCGTGACCAAGCAACCAGAAAAGCTAAGTGAAGAACAACGCAAACTTCAGGTAACAGGCGGCTTAACATTCATACTTTCCCTGCCCAAGGACTGGGCAACCAAAAACGGACTTAAACGCGGAAGCTCCATGGTGGTCCGCGAAGAAGAAGACGGCTCACTCTCGATTGCACCCGCTAGTTTTCCAAAAAAAGAAAAACAAGACGAAGCCTACATCAAAACATCGTTAAACGATAACCCAGAGGCCGTCATGCGAACAGCAATCTCCGCCTACTTAAGCGGCTACAACGTGCTACACATCCGTGCTCAAGGACAAAAGGTACTCTCCTCGAAACTTCGGAACCACCTTAAGACCTTTGCCCGGCACTACTTGGTTGGAACAGAAATCGTCATCGACACCCCAACCGAACTTACCCTTCAGGTACTGCTTAACTATCCTGAGCTTACCGTTCAAAACGCGTTAAGTCGCATGTCAATAATCGCTTCATCCATGCATAAAGAGGCTATGGCAGCACTAAAAAAACTTGATTACCAAAGCGCCAAATCAGTCATCGAAACAGACAGAGAAGTAAACCGCTTTAGCCTGTACATAGTGAGGCTTTTGAAGTTGGCTGTTTCAAACCAGCGAATCGTCAAAGACATCGGTTTAACCAACCAAAAAGAATGTTTAGGATACAGGCTTCTGGCTAAAGCAGTTGAGAGAACAGCTGACCACGCAACTAAAATCGCTGAAAACACGATTCAGCTAAAAGAGCAGGTAAACGAGGAGATTTTAGAAAGAGTAAGCCAACTGAGCAGTTTAGCTATTTCAATGTTTGAAACATCCATGGAAGCGTTGTTCAAACACGATTTTAACCTGGCTGAAACCGTCATCGAAAAGTTAAGCCAAGTGTACAAGCTTGAGAAGGAAACTGTTTTGTACTCACACAACGCAAAGATTGAAGAAATCGTTAACTTAAGATTGATAATTGAAAGCGTTAGGCGAACCGCGGAGTATGCCACTGACATTTCTGAAGTTGTGCTGAACTTGAATGTTGAGTCGGTTTTAAGCTAATTTTTTAGCTTTTTTTACGGTTGTTGTTTTTTAGCCGTTATCTGCAGTTAGAAAACAACAAAATCGTCCTGCCAGCTAATTATTCAGCATAAAATTGCCGCTAAAATCCCACTTTCACTAATTTCTGCTGCAGTGCAAACAAAACCACATAGGTATTAGGATTCCTGAGAGAAAATAAAATGGCGAGCCAAAAGCCCCACTATTTTTTGCGTTTGAATTTTTGAAGGCTCGCATTAAATCTAAACTTGGTCAGAAGAATTAGACTTTGACTCAAATGAAAGATGCTGTTAACAAGCTTTTTATTCTGTCGATGAAGTCATCTTTGAAGCGGCCTTAGCACTCAATGCCATAGAAACCCAATACAAACATAAAGAATATGTCAGTTAATTGATAGCCAGATAGTAAAACTTTTAAAATTAAAAAATGATGAAAAATACAAGACTTTTATCTTTTAGATATTCAAGCCAGGTAAACTGCTGAATCATTGGAACGCTTGCAAGAAACAAATTATGTCAGGGCTTTGATTTATGCTGGAGCTGTCAATCAGGTGCGCTGTGCCGTCGGGGCAGTAGACTTTGTCGCCTTTTCTGGCTCTCTGGTAGCGTTTGCTACATTCTTTAAGTTTGGGGCAGCCATCACAATCTCTCGATATCATTCTTTTCATCTCTCCTGTGTTCAATGATAAGGATAACCGCAGCCCGCCTATAGAGATGACCTTTATAATCTATATAGAGAACATATAAAAAACTGAAAAATACCCCAAAAGTCATGGGAAACCTTTAAGAAACCAAGAAAACACTCAACCCCAGACAACAATGCAGCACAACCGGTTGAAAGCAAAAGGAATTTTCCTGGACTTAGACGGCACCTTAGTAGACTCCACAGAAGCCTACATAGAAGCTGCCAGAATCGCATCCAAAGCCATCGGAAAAAATCCGCCCCAGCCCAAAGCAGCCCTCGAAATCCCAAAGAGAATCGAGCAGGGCATATCAATCAGTGACTTCACAGGGGACGATTCAAAAAAGTTCCTAAGCATCTACCTGAAAGCGTACTATTCTTCAACTGAAGCAAAAACCAAACTTCTGCCAAATGTTTCAGCCACCCTCGAAACGCTTTCAGCAAAATACAAGCTTGCATTGATAACCATGCGCCATGTCCAATACCAAGTCATCCAAAAAGAACTAGACAGCCTTGGCATAGCAAAATACTTCACCCACATCGTAACCGCTCTGGATACCTCGAAGCCTAAGCCTTCGCCCGAAGCATTAATCCAATGCGTAAAAGCCCTGGATCTTGAAATGTGCGAGTGCATCATTGCGGGAGACTCAGTTAATGATGTGCGAGCGGGAAAAGCTGCGGGTGCAAGAACGGTTGCGGTGCTCTCTGGGCTGTATCTCTGTGAAGAACTTGCCAAGGAATGCCCCGATTTGATACTGCCAGACGTTTCTTCCCTGCCACAGTTCATAAAATAAACTTTTTTTTGGATATACCTAAACCTGATACATTGCTGGGTTCCGCCTAAACCAGTTATATGGCGAAATAAAATAAGGTTTAATTAAAACCTCAATCTTAAGTGAATATGGAGAGGGCTTCAGCGGAGATCAGTATGAACTTTGTGGAGATTATGTTAGGAGAGAAATTGAAAGATGCGGATCCAGCCTTAGACATCATGGGCTCTGACCGCAAAGTTTTGCAGGTAGCCTGCCAAGACTTCACCAACTACCTTAAATTTCATTGGAACCTGATTGGAAAAGAGGCAAACCAATGCGAACTAGTGGAGAAACTGGAGAAGCTGTTCAAAGAAGACGCTGCAGAACTCGATGCTTTTCTAACGGTTTGGACGGGCATCTGGTTTAAGAAATGGAAGGAACGCGTGAAGCTACTAATCGGCAACCAGAACGCTAACAAATGGAATAAAATGTCCAAAACACTCGCTGACGTTGAGCCGATGTGGCACAAAATCGAGCACAAACAGGAACTCCAAGAAGTCGTCGTATCCACGCTAATAAAGAACGGCGAAATCTGCGGCACCGAAATCTTGGCGGAGAACCTTCTAAAGATGGAGCTTGGAGAAAAGGGCCTCCAAAACGTCGGCGACAGAGAACGACTCTTCACTACCCTTAACAATTCACTACGGAAAGCACGCGAAATGGCGCAGAGTAAGGGGCCGCTGATATTTGTCAAAATCGACAAGGGTTACTACAACGCGTTAAACGAGTAAACGCCAAAATTTTTCTTTTATATTTTTGTTGTTTTTCCGCAGGGCAAGTCTTACATAATTTTATAATCAATTAAGCGCTTAGGCGTAACCATCACCTCCAGCAGGACAGATGTTCAGGGTAAATCAACCGAAACTCCGCAGGTACATTACCGGGTTTTTCATAATCGGCTTAATCCTGGGCGCAGGTATTTAGCTGATAAATAGAAGCAAACCCAAGTTTAGCCTGGGGGTTGCCGTTTAAAATAACAAAAAATTTAATTTGAGAGCTTTTAAAAATATTTAATACTTTTCGGTTAGAGGACTCTTTGTCTTTGCAGAGTCTTCGTCCGCCAGTTGTAGCGCCTTATAGTGGCTTGTTCACCAAAACCGCATGCCGCACAGCGTTTGTGCCGTACGTGGTATGCGCGTCTGCCGCAACGCCTACACATGATATGGACAGTCTTGCCCTGGCGCTTACCCATCGATGGAGTGCCTTTACCCATTTAACTCACCTTGGTGGCGGTGAAATAAGGACTACGTTGTCTCCGCGGACGATGATTAGTCCCAGTTTCTTTTGGTCTTCAACGACTGTTGTGTCTTCTGTCTCTTCTAGAACCAGGTTCAAGTGTTGATCGAAACCCTTCAGCCTTCCTCTGAGGCTCTTTCCGCCCTTTAAGCGTACGAGTACGATTTTGCTGAGGTTTTGTTCAAGGATTTCAGTTGTCATTTCGCTCATATTGGAATCCTCATGTATCTTTGTGTCTTCTATACTTTCACTCTCCCAATTTAAACCTATCTAAGCATGCCATGTCGATTAAGTGGGTAACAGTTAGATGTGCACGCTGCTGGGTTTAGCAATTTTTTGTACCTGCCCTTATAAGCGTGAGGCGCCTAATTTTTGGAGCATACACAGGAGGGCAGCAAGGACGGCGTCGATAATCGAGTTCTTAATCATTTTTGCAACTGGCTTCGGTTTTAACCTGATACCGTTCGCTGGACCCTCAAACCTGCTCATAGCATCCACTGCCGCCATCGGATTAGGAAACGCAGATGCAGGCACACTTGCACTCATTGGAGTAATTATCGCCTTGTCTGCAGCTTTAGCTAAAGGCATCCATTACATGATCACCTTCTTTGTCAGCGGGCACCTGAGCCAAAAAAGGCAGGCAAATCTAGGTGCTGAAGCCGTCAGAATCAGGCGCTGGGCCATGCCACTGCTGTTTCTGGTTGCAGCCACCCCGCTTCCCGATGAACCAGTAGTTATTCCGCTGGGCCTTATGAAGTACAGTCCAGCAAAGTTTTTCGCCTCATATTTCCTTGGCAAACTTACGATTACGGTTGCCGGTGCCTTCTTGGGCAGCTATGCGGGGGAGAGGTTTTCGGCTTATTTCAGCCCTTTAACCATGGTGGTTATTTCGGTAGTCTTGACGATTAGCATCACCGTCGTACTTTTGAAGGTGGATATGGGCAAAATGGCCGAAAAATATATGCGCCGTAAACAAACACCGAAAGCTGATGCAGCTCAAGAAAAACCTATTAAGCCCAGTTAAGAACCCAATAAAGACGACCAAACATGCCCACACAGCGCAGGTACCCCTTAAAAGCTAAAGAAGCCAAACAAATTGTGGAGGAGGCCTCAAAAACTCTAAAACTGAGTTTAGACGATAAAGCAGTCGTCGAAGTTGTTGAATCAGACGTCGGCGAAATCTACCTTATCGGTGGAAAACCGTTGCTTTTCAAATCAGGCAGTCGCGTATTACCCTCTCTGCTCTTCTCCGAGTTTGTTGCGAAGGCACCAAAAATCATCGTGGACATGGGCGCCATACCCTACGTCTGCAAGGGCGCAACCGTTATGGCACCTGGCATCGTGCGTATCGAAGGCGAATTTGGCAAGGGTGAACTCGTATTAATCGTAGACATGAAGCACGCCAAAGCCTTAGCCATGGGCGAAAGCCTGCTGGACTCAGAAACCGCCAGACAAACAAAAAAAGGACCCGTCGTCAAAACTCTCCATTACGTGAGCGACAAAATCTGGGATTACATCAAAACCCTCGCGGAATAATACCTCATTTAGGGTGGGATTTGCCAAAGTTGTTACAGTACTTTTTGTTTTGTCAGGAACTTTTACTTGCGGTATTTCCCTAACTTATTGGGATGCCGAAGGCGAAAAATAGTCAAGGTTACAAGAAAAGGAAAGGTAACCATTCCTGCAGAAATCAGGAAGAAATCAGAAATAAAAGAGGGAGAAATTAGCAGTGGAAGCAGGTAACCAAACAGTAATTTTTACAGTTATACCCAAATTGGGGCTTGTGCGAAATTTTGCTGAGGAAGCAGATGTGGCGGAACTAAAAAAGGAACCTGACAAGCTCCGTGAAGAATATTAATAATTCCAGGAGACCAACAACCAAACGAACTTTGCTTTAATCTCACTGGTATAGTTGGATCCTAATATCGAGCCTATGCAGAAAAACTATAGAGGGGAAGTCGGTATTGGCGGTTTCTGGCGCCATTAACAGCCTTGCGTTATACATGGGGAGGGGAGGTCACCCAAGAGAGACCTATTCCAGCCAACATACTGCTATTCCGCCTTTAAATAAGGGGGTATAGATTGCCAAGAGCCCTGTGTTTACAGCAAAAATTGATGTTTTGAACAAGCAATGAAAGGCGTAAACACTAAACAATAAACAATAAACACTAAACACTAAACACTAAACAATAAAATAAAGAAAAGTTTGTTGTTTGCAACCCGGTTGGTTCGGAGCTATATTGCTAATGTTATTGGGCTTTGACGTATCCTTTGGGACCTGCTCTAATGTTCTCCTTGCTCCTCCAATCAAGCACTTCTATGCGCTTTTTACTTAGGAGGTGATCCGGCCGCAGGTTCCCCTACGGCCACCTTGTTACGACTTTTCCCTCCTTACGAAACTTAGATTCGATGCCGCCACGAAAGACGGCGCCTCACCCAAGAGTCGCTCGGATGGAACGACGGGCGGTGTGTGCAAGGAGCAGGGACGTATTCACCGCGCGCTAATGACACGCGATTACTAGGGATTCCATGTTCACGAGGGCGGGTTGCAGCCCTCGATCCCAACTACGGCAGGCTTTCGAGATTGCCTTCCCCTTTCGAGGTCGGAACCCATTGTACCTGCCATTGCAGCTCGCGTGTGGCCCGGGAGATTCGGGGCATACTGACCTGCCGTGGCCCGCTCCTTCCTCCACTTTATCAGTGGCGGTCTCCTCAGTGTGCCCAGCTCAAAGCTAGTTGCAACAGAGGACGCGGGTCTCGATCGTTGCCTGACTTAACAGGACACCTCACGGCACGAACTGGCGACGGCCATGCACCTCCTCTCAGCTCGTCTGGCAAGACCTTTAATCTGGCCTTCATACTGCTGTCGCTCCCGGTGAGATTTCCGGCGTTGACTCCAATTAAACCGCAAGCTTCACCCCTTGTGGTGCTCCCCCGCCAATTCCTTTAAGTTTCAATCTTGCGATCGTACTCCCCAGGCGGCAGGCTTAACAGCTTCCCTGCGGCACTAGAACGGCACGTGGCCGTCCAAACACCTAGCCTGCATCGTTTACAGCTGGGACTACCCGGGTATCTAATCCGGTTCGCTCCCCCAGCTTTCATCCCTCACCGTCGGGCGCGTTCTAGCAGACAGCCTTCGCCACTGGTGGTCTTCCCGGGATTATAGGATTTCACCCCTACCCCGGAAATACCGTCTGCCTCTCTCGTCCCCTAGCCAAGCAGTATCCCCCGCAATCCAACGATTAATTCGGTGGATTTAACAAGGGACTAACTTAGCCAGCTACGGATGCTTTAGGCCCAATAAACATCCACACCACTCGGAGAGCTGGTATTACCGCGGCGGCTGACACCAGACTTGCCCTCTCCTTATTCCCCCAGCGTTCTAGACTGGGTAAAAGCCTTCCTCAGCGGATGGCACTCGGGATAGCCCTGTCAAGCTTTCGCTTATTGCAAAGTTTTCGCGACTGCTGCGCCCCGTAGGGCCTGGGCCCTTGTCTCAGTGCCCATCTCCGGGCTCCCGCTCTCACGGCCCGCACCGGTAAAAGGCTTGGTGAGCCATTACCTCACCAACAACCTGATCGGTCGCGGCCTCATCCTTGGGCGACGCCTACGAGCATAACGTAAACGTCTTTTTAACGAAGACTCATTCCAGAGTTCTTCACCTATCGAGAATTAGCCCCAGTTTCCCGGGGGTGTTCTGGTCCCAAGGGCAGATTAGCCACGTGTTACTGAGCTGTGCGCTGCGCTCCCGTGTTGGCTGGAAGCGCTCAACTAGCATGTCTTAGTCCTATCCCGATAGCAGTGGGGTCCGGCAGGATCAACCGGAGTTGTGACACTCCGTATTAATTTCTGCGGATCTTACTATCTTGTTTTTTGTGTGGTACGTTCTGCACTTTTCGCATATCGTTGCCTAACTGGATTTGGAGGGAGAAACATTCTCCACAAATTATACGTCAAAGCCCAATTCAGACCTAACTGAGCAATTAGTCAGGTCTACATTTCCTATTTTTTTGTCCCCGCAATTGGAGGCCAACTCCGTCATTCCTGCAAGGCGAATTCGCCGTTACGGTAGGGGTTGAGCCGCCGCCATGTGAAAATTGCGGGGCTAGCAATTATAGCTGAATTCTAACAGAAGCCTAGTCAACTGATATAAACGTTTCTTTTCCATCCGAACAAAGAATGCACCGTCCACTTGAATACAATGCACCGAGGTTGTGAGGTATTGGATATGGAATTTAAGCCTTTTTTATTGTTTTTTACTGCTTTTACATGTTTTTTGGTTCAAAAGTTAAAAAAAATCATCAGTCCCCAACACTTCGCGGAACAAGAGAGTTTGCCTGAATCTGCCATCGACACCAAGTACCCATAAGCAACTTGCATCGCCACCCCACACACAGCTGAAAACCGTATATCCGCATCACAGAGGAAATCGCCTTTCCAAGCCAATTTAGCCTCCATTATTGAACGCACGACCACAGAAACCTATTTCCCCAAACACACAAAACCGCGGCAACAAAAGATTCCAACAAACATTCCCACTCAGGATAACCCGAGCTTCTACTGCTCTCACAAACTATACCCCTTCTAATTATAGGCAAATTGGAGCTATGTTGAAAAAGGATAGGTCTCTCAGGACAGACCTCCCCCCCTCCCTTATATAAAGCACCAATTTTCAACATGCTAATGAACGGTTCTCCAGCCAATACCGCCTACCCCGCTTAGGACACCAAAAACCGTAACCTCAACCTATGGGATATGAGTGTTTAATCGTAACTCTATCCGATACTTTTTGATATCGGTTTGCACATTATTGTATGTTCTCATGAACCTCATAAACGAAGGGGTCTACAGCAGAATACTAACAAAAAAGGCGAAGTTGGTCAGCCACAGGCCCCTGTCAGATGCCATCCTAAACAGGTTACACCGCAGCATGGAAATCGAGTACACCTACAACTCCAACGCCATTGAAGGAAACAAGTTAACGTTGAGGGAAACCCAACTCGTCATCCGAGAGGGCATAACCATAAGTGGAAAAAGCCTCAGCGACCACTTGGAGGCAAAAAACCACCCCAAAGCCATCGAGTACATAGAGCAGTTGGCAAAGCAAAAGGACATCGCCAGAACCCTTGGGGAAAAAGATATCCTGAAAATCCATGAACTAATTTTTTCAGGAATCCTCGAAAACGCCGGGCACTACTGGAATTGCCAAGTCTACATTGAAGGATGCGAACTGGCTCCTCCTGCGGCTTGGGAAATCCCTGAATTAATGAAGGAACTCCTTCATTGGTTAAATATTAATCCAGAGGAACTGCGGCCCATCGAATTAGCCGCCGTTTTCCATCACAAACTGGTCGCGATACATCCATTTGATGATGGCAATGGACGAGTAAGCAGATTAGTCACCAACATGCTCCTGATCAACAAAGGCTACACATTGACTGTAATAAGGCGGGTTGATCGGAAAAAGTACTATAATACCCTCCAAAAAGCCGATACTGGGAATCTGGAGCCATTTGTAAATTTTATAGCACGCTGCGTGGAGCAATCCCTCGACATTTACTTGAACGCTATCGAGCCGAGCACCAAGAATAACAAGTTTATGCCTTTGGCTGAGGCTTCAAAGCTGACGCCCTACAGCGAGGAATACTTGGGTTTGCTAGCTAGAAGGGGCTTGATAGGTGCAGCTAAGATTGGGAGAAAATGGTATATAACCCAAGAGGCGTTGGACCTGTACCTTGCGAAGGTAAAACGTAAAAAATCTGCAGGTTAAAATTTAATCACGTAAGTTTGGTTTTCTTAACTTTCTTTTCCTTTGGTTTAGCATGTTCCTTCGTTGTTTTCTGGCTGTCTTTCTTGGTTAGGTCGACCAGTTTCTGCAGGATGATTATTGCGGCTTTTTTGTCGAGGGGTTCGTTTTCGTTTCCACATTTGGGTGAGAAGATACAGGATGGGCAACCGTCTTGGCATTCGCAGTTTTTGACTAGCTCGAGGGTTTTTTCCCAGAGCTCAGTTACCTTCGCGTAGAGGGTTTCTGAGATGCCGATTCCGCCTTCGAAGCCGTCGTAGATGAAGATCGTGGGGCAGCCTGTGTCTGGGTGCAGGGGTGTTGAAAGGCCTCCGATATCCCATCGGTCGCACATGGCAAACATCGGTGACATCGCAATCATCGCGTGTTCAACAGCGTGAATTCCCCCGTCGAAGTCAAGTCCGCTATCCTCGATTTCCTGCCTTATCGCCTCGGGAATTATGAACCACATGCCCACGGTCGAGAACGACAAGGGAGGTAGGTAGAGGGGTTGTCGGTCTACGATTTCATCGTAGGTTTTAACGACGTATTCATGGTACGTTTCGGTTGTTAACAATTCGCCCAAGCCAACGGTGACGCCGATTTGTTTTTCTTTGAGTTTGTTTTTGACGTCGACGTCGACGGTTTTTTTGGCTTCCGTGTAATAGTTGACGTCTTCGCGTCGTACTTTGGCGGTTAAATTGTTGAGGTCCAGTTCCTCGGTAAGGTAGGTTTCGCCTTGATGGAGCAGAACGGCGCCTGCGTGGACTTCTTCGTAGGCTTTGGTTAAAGCGAGGGTTTCGAGGATGCTGCCGTTGCAGGTTACGGTTACGGTTTTGTCGGATATGCTGTCGAGGTTTATGATGGCGACTGGCCGCGCGGTGCCCGAGTAGACCCAGCCTTGGAAGGTTTTGCGGACGAGGTTTTGGCGTTCGAGGGCTTGTATGCTCTCCTGGAAGAGCGCGGGGAAAAATTCCCTGTCTTTCTCAGTCAGTGGAAGTTCGGATGAAGCGCACATTATGTGACCCAGCGAAATGTACTGGTTGTGCAGGTCGATTATTGCTTGTTCGTGGGGTCTGCCAAAGAAGTCCTCTGGATGCTTCATGAAGTACTGGTCCAATGGGTTTTGGAAGGCAACCAGGGTTACGAGTGAATCGGTTTTGCCTCGTCCTGCGCGTCCAGCCTGCTGCCAAGTAGAAATCACCGTACCCGGATACCCCGAAATTATAACGGAATCCAACGAGCCGATGTCAATTCCCAGTTCCAAAGCGTTCGTGGAAACTACGCCGATTAGGCTCTTGGTTTTCAGGCGGTTCTCAATCTCGCGGCGCTCAACCGGCAAATACCCTGCGCGATACGCGGTTACGGCGTTTACCAGTCTTGACGACCGCTGCCTGAGTTCTTCGCGAGTCCACCGGGTGATTAGTTCAGCCATTTGCCGCGACGTCGTGAAGCAGAGGGTTTGGAGGTTGTGTGTGATGTTGAGAGTTAGGAGGTCTTTGGTTTCCTGGTGGGTGGAGCGTCGATTTGTTTTTGTGGTGTCGATGAATGGGGGATTCCAGAATGCGAACAGTTTCTTGCCCTTGGGCGCGCCGTCAGAAGAGATTACTTCGAAGTCTTTTCCCGTCAGTTTCTTTGCGTGTTCCTCTGGGTTCGCGATGGTGGCGGAGGAGAGGATTATTTGCGGGTTGGCGTGGTAGTGGCTGCATATTCTCAGCAGCCGCCGAATCAGCATGGCGACGTTGGAGCCGAAGACGCCGCGGTAAACGTGCGCTTCGTCGATTATTATGAATTTTAGGTTTGCGAGGAAACTGCGCCATTTGTAGTGCCAGGGAAGGTACTGATGAAGCCCATAGGGGTTGCTGAGGATGATTTTGGAGTTTTCACGGATGCTTGCCCGCTGGTATTGGGGGGTGTCGCCGTCGTAGACGTCTGAGCAGGCTTTGATTTGGGTTTCCTGTTCCATTTCCCGCAGGACTTTCAGCTGGTCGTTGGTAAGCGCCTTGGTGGGATACAGATACAATGCCGTGGCGTTCTTGTCTTTTGAAAGCGCCTCAAAGACGGGGATGTTGAAAGCCAAGGTTTTTCCCGAAGCCGTCGGTGTTACAATCGCAACGTTTCTGCCCTGCCGAATCCTGTTGATGGCTTCTGCCTGATGGCTATACAATCTGATTTCGTTTTTTGCGAGGTAGTTTTGGATGCTTTCAGGCAGCGGCGCTTCCAATTCGCCAAAGACGGCGTCTTGAGGCGGAATCTCCTCTACATGCACTATCTGTTTTTTGTAGGAACGCATCTTCTTGATGCCCAAAATAAAATCGTAGATCAAAGGTTCCATTCCTCGTAGAGCCTACAGAACAGTTTGCCCAGGGTTATTAGGTCTTGCTTGTTGTGTTCCACGATGGCGACGAGGGGCCCAACATTTCCCGTTGTAAGGTAGGTATCATAGAAATTTGGGACCAGGGCGCCTGGAATGTCGATTTCCCGTTGAATCCCCATGTATTTCTCTACGGTTTCCAAGCGGCAGTCAGCAAGTTTCTTCTTGAACGCGCGCCGTGTGAAGTGGAGAACGTCGAAGTTGGGATGATCCAAACTGGCATCTAACCCGTAGTAAGCCAGCCGCTGCTTGATGTAGGGGATGTCGAAGCTTTTTCCGTTGAAAGTTATAAGCGACGAATCCGAGTCAAGCAACGAAAGAAGTGCATGGATGGCGCTGGGTTCATCCTGGATGTCCCGGAGCAGGAACTGGCTGACGCAGAAACGGTTCTTTCTGGGTTAGCTACGCCAAGCAGAATTATGGGCCGCTCGGAAAGCCCCAGGGTTTCGATGTCTACGATGGCGAAGTCTTCGTTCTTGCAGAACCCAGCCAAATAATGAGCCAAGGGATGAGATTTTGGAAGGCGCTGCCCAAGCCAATTTTGGGTTTGACGGAGCTGTTTTGTCTCGATTAACTCCATGAAGTTTTGAGCAGACCGCCCCCAAAGAGGATGCGCTTTCAAGTCTTCTATAGTCATGTATCCCTGTTGTTTTAGGACGCGTTCACGTGAGGGACCGATGCCCGGAATGATTTTCAAGTCAGAAATGATTAAGCGCCTGCTTTCTTCGTATGCCGCGGTTTTAAAGTTTGAAACACAAGTGCTCGAGACTGCGTAGCATTCTCCCTGCTCGTTTGAAACTATTTTTCCCGCAATAGCATGGGCTAAAGCGATGTTTTTGTACTTGTCTAAAAGCTGGCTTTTAAGTTCCAATGCTTTGGTGTATTCTGTGTTCCATATCCAAACTTCTGCGGCTGAGTGTTCGGTTTGCAGGGGTTTATCTCTGTTTTCAGTGATGACGGTGTATTCTTTTGTGCTTACGACTTTATGGCGCAGGCTTTCGGCTGCCCGCCGCAGAGCAAGTTTCTCCTCTGGAAAAACGTTGGTTTGGGCTACGGGCTCTGTGAAAGATGCAACTGGATTAGGCGTCCTTAACGTGTCACATGTTATTGTTGGAAGCAGAAAAGAACCGCATTTCAAGCAGAACCTGCTCTGGTCATACCCCTGTTTCGAATATTTTTCGCCGCATTTCCTACAGATGTACTGGATTAGCAACCTTATCGAACTATAGTCTTACCCATGATTATAAAAGTCCTATGCAGTTTGCAGAAAAATAAAATTTTAAAGCATGATGCAGTGCCGCTGCGTTTGAAGTTAGGTAGATTTATCCGAGAAGAGCGTCTTCTAAAATTCTTTAGGCAGAGACAATATTACTTCGCCGTTCTCTTTTTTTACTTCTAATCTGTGTTTTTTAGCGATTGACGTTATCTGCTGGTTGATTAGTGCATCCAAGAACATCTTTATGTGTATCAGATAGTTTTGCGCTGCCGGATCGTTTTTTTCTGATAGCTTTAGGTTGATCATCTACTAACAAAAACCAAGCGAAAACTTGTTGCTGTGCAAACACAACCACATCATTATTTATGGTTAAGAACCCTATTGTGAATAAAGGAAAAGGTTAGCTTAGATGCAGGCGAAGTATTTCCCCCTCTCTCTTCCTGAATTTCGCCTGCGTTTAAGTTACCCTTCTCTTTTAAACCCTCAAACAAATTTTATTGGCTCCATCGAATAAAAACTTAGTTACAATGGCTTTCTTGCTTGAGCTACTATCACTATGGCTATAAATCAGCAAAGTTTAAGCATTTTTCATAATGCACCAGCTGTTTTACTATTTTTGAAGTTTGCCGTTTCATTGAAATTTAGATGTTAACCCGAAAAGCCCAGTGCATGTAGGCGCTTATGTCTCTTGAAAGCACCAATGAAGGCTCCACGTAGCAGTGAAGACTGCATCGTTGGCAGTTTTCTATTTTTTTCCAGTCAAAATCAGAAACCGCGCCTTTAATTCCGCCCTCGAAAACTGAGCGGCTGCTGACGTAATCATTGTGGACGTAGCAGGGCAAAACCACGTTTCCATGGGGGTCGATGTTTATCATTGCCCAAGGCTTGCATTGACAAGTTTTTTCTTTAGCCATCGCTTTGAAGTAACCCTTTGAATTGACGATTGGGTAGCCTTCCCGCTTCATCTTCATGAGCCGATGGGCTATTTTTGGTACTTTGGCAGCGGCGGGCGAGGATGCGTTGGCGTTGCAGTACTCGTGGGCTACAGCCACGGATATTCTTGTGCCCAGCGTCTTTGCCAACTCCACCAGGCTTTCTATTTCGTCGATGTTCTCAGCCATCACCGTGGCGTTGATGGTTACGGAAACTTTTTCTTTAGCTACACAAATGCCTTGCACCGCTTTTTTAAAGCTGCCGTCAACGCCCCTGATGGCATCGTGAGTTTTCTCCAAGCCATCAAGCGAAACGTAGACAACTCCGTTGATGTACGGTGCTATTTGGTCTATTCGGGATTCAAGCAGGGTTCCGTTAGTGATTAGGCTGGTATGCAATGGCAGAGACCGGGAAAAAGCAAGAATCTCCCCCAAATCCTGCCTAAGCAACGGTTCTCCGCCTTCAAACGCCACTCCGACGGCTCCCGAATTGTAAATCTGTTTCAAAACAGCTTTCTCCTGCTCAAGGCTCAGGTCTGGACTGGATCTTCTCCAGAAAGGACACATCTTACAACGGAGGTTGCAGTTGTAGGTCAATTTGTGTCCGCAGAAGAAGGGAACTTTAGCACCCAGCAGGTTTGAGATCAAACCACTATAAACCCTAAATCCTAAACGAAAGTTTTCTGAAAGATGCGACGTTTTTTTTCTAAAATGGAATTTTGGGAAACTTGTTTCATCATTAATGACCCGATAAAGTTTTGAAATCAATAAAGCATGATAGTTTTTTAGTGATGTTACTCTTGCGATTCCTTTAAACCTGACGCTCTCTTGCAACCCGAAGCATTGACGTACTTTCTTTCGATTCAAGATTGAATTTTCGTTTAAGAAAAAAATTTACAAAAAAGAGAAAATGGTTTAGATCCAAAAGCTTTTTGCCAGTCAATAGCCAAGTGGACTAAAAAGATTATCGCAATCACGAGGAGTATATGTATCAATGCACTACCTTGGCAAAGCAAAGAACCCAACTGACCAAGGTACAAAACAATATTGGCGATTGTCAGCTACGTTTTCATAGCAATCTCAACTAGGCTTTAACTACTGGCCGCAGGTACATGTGAAGTTGATCTTTAGAAACCTTTAAGTGCAATCCATTGTCTGCCCAGCATGCAACCCCTTTCTCTAAGGCTGAAACTGCCAGCATATTTCGCACTCCGCCTTTATTTGCGCCAAGCAAAAAAAGCTAAAATCGGTTTAAAACTATAGGAGAAATTAGATTCTCAAGTTAGCTTTCAGCGTTTTTCCAATCCGATTCAAAACCAGTTCTTAATACGCCAATAAGGTTACTGTTGTTTGTCCACAAAGAAGGACTATCGCCTAAAGCGCTTTGTTTGGAAGTTGTTATCAACGCTTCTTTATCATCAGACATCATAAAGTGATTCAAAGGTTCAAGATGAAACTTTATTTGAACTGAAGTAGAACCGATGAGTTTTTTCACTTTCTCATTAAGCAAAACATCCGGTTTTTCTCCTTCAAAAATCAGTCGAACCACGGCACCTTTCTTTATCGCCAGTTTGTATTCATCCGAAAATTGAAACAAAACAGGCATGATCCTTCCTTTGTCTGCAATCAACGCGAGTTCTTTTCTAGAGTCACTAATCAGATCTGAAGTTTTAGCAAAAACTGATTTCTTTTCCGCTATCAATATGTAGATGCTTTCGTCTTTGGGAAGTTCCTGCTTCCAATCTTTAAGGGTCAGTTTTTGAACTATACCCCTCATGCCCACGAGCCGCTCATCAGATTTGCCTTTCTCCTCAGCCACTAACAGGCTTAAAGCATCAGAAATACGAGTAGCCCTAACCTCAGTTGGTTTGCCTAGCAAACGTTCAATCAGGCCCATTTTTTCAAGTGACGGCAGAATTCTGTATACATCTTCCCTGCGCACTTTTGAAAAATTCGCTACCTGTCCCACTGTGGTTTTTTCCAGTTTAATGATTGCTAAGTAAACTTTTGCCTGATTAAGAGTCAAGCCCAAACCAAGCAACAAGTCTGTGTTCTCATCGCTGGACATTAAAACGTCCTATGTACCAATTTATTATTTAAATCTTACTTAATTATCTTCGCTTTTCAAATTATCGCGTGTTATTAATTTTAAAGGCTTCTAATTGCAGTAAAAAAAATAAAAATTGTTACCGAAAGCAGCGTTTGAAACGCTCATCTGAAATACGGCTGGAACAACATATGGAGCATTTACTCGAATACGAAGCCTATGATTACACCTATCACGAATCCAATGCTCAGAGGTAATACACCTATGATGAGTGCTCCATATTGATACACTATTGAACCGTATTGGACTGCATAGTTTTTCAACAGGTTAAGACTTAAACCGAAAAGTCCAAAGTAGGCAACAACAAAGAGTATGATCGCAGCTACTATGGCAATCTTTAGGAATAAATGGATTAGAAAGCCCACAATTAATCCTACAACGAATATTACTATCATTAAGACTAATGGTGGCAAACCGGCTATGCTTCCAGAAGTAATAAAATGAAATACTTGATCTATCGCACCCAAAATCCACAACTCCAATTTAAGTTATATTAGTACATATAGCTATTAGAACCTGTGTAGCTGTAACCCCACACCGACACACCGCATACTGAACGGATGCGAATCAAAAGGATAAACAATCTTTTCTGAAACAAACTCAAAGAAAAATGAGCTAAAAAAAAGGTTTTTTCATTTAGATCTCGTCTATTTGGGCTACGACTTTACGAGTATTGACACTAATCCCAGAAGGGCTCCGAGAATAACTAGGGCGCCGCCGATTCCGCCTGAAACGATTCCAAGGACTAATAGCACTATCGCCCATACTAAGATTCCAACAGACTTTGAGCCGACTATGCAGATCGCACCAATTATTATTGCCACTATGCTGTACATTGCTCCGGTCAAGTAGTGACCAGCTGGCGAAAAAGCGCTACCTAAAGAACTCCCTATAAGACCCAGCAAGCCAAAGACGATTATGAGTATTCCTCCTATCAAAGCAAGGATGTAACCCCAATAAGTCAAAGTATTATTCACTTTTCTATTTCACCACCCATGAATATTTGTTCATTACCGTAAATAATTGATTTGAAAATATTTCGCGTGAAAAAATTCACGCTCGTTTTAGACGTGGGGGAAGAATGGTGCGGGAACTATTAGTCCAAAGAGGGCTCCCAACACTATGCTCATCACCGCGAAGACTAACACGGCAAGTATAGCAATTGCGATTCCGCCAAGCCAACCCGTTTTGAAGCTTGCTTTATAGACCCATATCCAGGCTATGAAGGCTAAAATCAACGCAATTATGTACGCCGATGAGCCGATAAGTGATCCCAGGAAGAAATCCACTAAAATCAATGTGACCGCGTAAACTATTGGTCCAAACAGCGTTGCAAGCATGGCTTCGCCAAATGTGCCTTTTCCACCCGTTACGGCTTTGCCAGATATCCATACTGGAATTGAGACCACTATCCAGAGAATAATTAAGCCAATTATAGTTACAAGTAGGCTTGTTAAAGTCATGTTTCCGATAATCAGATTACTCAAAAGTGACACCAATTAAGTTACATAGAAGTACAAATGGCTCTTAAACTGTTGTAGCTGTAGCACCACACCGACAAAGCAGTATTCTGTTGCAAAAAACTGGGCTCCGACATAATCAACTGAATACAGTAAGCGAGACAAAAAATTTGGGGAAAAAAGGAATTTTACTCCCTTATTTTTCTTTCTTGAGCCCTTTCTTTATTCCCTTTCCAAAGTCACTTACGTCTTTGGCGCCTCTTTTGACGCCTTTGCCGATTGCTTCGCCTGTTTTTTCGGCGGCATTTTCAATTTTTTTCTTGTTTTCGGGCATTTCTTTCATCTCATGAATCGATTATTTAGGTTGGGTAACTGCCACATTTGGAGCGTTTGGGGCAGTGGCATACCCGATTGAAAATGGTGTTTGGTACTTGCCAATGTTTTCTCTTATGATGCCGTATGCTTTTTCTGCTTCGGCGTTAGGCAAGTCGCCCAAAGATAGCGGTTCTCCACCGAGTCTGAGCGTGCATTTGATAGTTGATCGTAGCACCCCCTTTAGCCAACACCACATTCGCTATGTCCCTGTAATTGTAGTCAGTGTAATCTTTTTTCAGGCCAAGCGCGTGCGGATGACGCAGAATCATGCGTTCACTCGTAAAGACCACTGAATCGATGTTTATTTTGGGATGATAGATTTTCTGTTTAATGTATAATTCAACTTTCTCGTTTGGACCGAGAATTTTTGCTATATCGTCAGGAGTATCCATAATGGTTAACCAACTTAGAAGATTTGATTGTATATTACAAGGCAATGATGGGATAAAGGTTTGTGTGACTGTGAGTCTACATCAACATGCGGACTCTGATTATTTGGATGGCGCCCAACTCGTTCCGCATGCATTCACAGGAAGAACAGCGGGTTTGCTACACGATGAGCGGTTCTTTCTTGCTGTCAACTGAAAAACCCCGCGTAGAAAAGACCAATATACCCAACGCGACTAAAACAAAAACAACCGCCCCCACAGCAATGTACGGCAAATTACTTAACGCAGAGGATACCGCTTGCGGATTCATAAATGCCCCCAGAACTATCGCAAAAATTATTGTTCCAAGGGACAGGATGAACGAAAACTTGTAGGGTCTATCGGTCTTGGTCTTAACCAGTTTTTTTCTGTCAAGTTCCCCGACGATAAAATTGATGAAGATTCCTATCGAGCCAATCAGTAATGGAAGGATAAGTGCGAGGGTTACGTTTTGCATGCCTAAATCGATGAATTGCCTTAAGCCAACAGCAGAAAAAAGAAGCATAACTAGAACAAGCGCCATGGATCCAAAAAAGATGCATCGGTCAAGAAACTTTCCTGAGAGAGCTGGACCGTAAGTTCTTCTGTTTGGCACGGGGGTTTCGCCGGGTTTAATGTCTTTTGTCGTCCTTCGTGTCAGCCCAGGCAGGTCGTTTGAAAGGAAGTATATTTTGTGTTTTGGGTCAAGTGCCAGTTTGTTGCCGTCTGAATCGTATACTGCTTTGGTTACCATTCTTGAAAATGGGTATAACCATTCGACGCCGCGGTCTCTTGTGGTAGTGAATGAATCTAGAAGTGAATGAAGAAAAGCGCCTATGCCAAAAAACGGGTTAATCAAGTAGACTATGCCTATGAATAAAAAATTGTGGAATAATGCGCGATGTACTTGTCGGCGTCGAAAAGCCTCTTTGCTAAAAAAGCCGTATTCCCTGTCTAAGTCGGGAATTACAGAGCCAACGCCGACCATTAAAGCGATTACTGGGCTGCCAAAGAATAAGGCTCCAATTAGTATACCGAACATTATATGGGTAGAAAGATTCATGAGAACAACCGTCAACTTGGACTGGTCAACTATAACTGGGTAATTTTAAGGATATAAAGATAACAGGCTGCAGAATCCCAATTTCTCCCAACCAATTTAAACGGAATCCAGAGAGTTCAGTAAATCGGGTTTTTTTGTTCAACTAATTTTGAGCTATACCAATAACGATTATTACAACGCCAACAGCTACCCTTATCACCCTGATTAAATGTTCAGGATAACTCTGCTTAGGATACTTTACGATACTTAAAACTCCGTTATCACAAGCCATAAACCCAAAACAACCAGAACCACCGAAAAACCATTCAAAATCCGTCACCTACACCCATTTTTTGGGCCTACGTTTCCTCTATAAAGATAGGTATCAGCCAAGTTAATCTTTTCGGAGATAAAAATACTGCAAAAGCCGCCGTTAGCTGTTGCTGGGTGCCCTCAGTCACACACACGTAAAAGAGAAATTGGAGATTTTAACTTAGGAAAAGGTGTTGGGTTTTAGTCTATGAGAAATGATGATTTACTAATTCTGGTTGCCGCCATAATTTTTGTCCTGTGGCTTATTGGCTATTTCACGATTGGGGGCCTATTAGACCTTCTGATTATCGTTGTTATCGTTTTAGTATTGATAAGGCTACTCAGAGGACAAAAAATAACATAACCATCTTCTGATCTGCCAGAAGGATTAACTTAGGGTTGAATTTAGAGCACGCCGCCCTTATCCTCGGTTGGGGGCAAGTTTGAATTGCCTTCTTTGTTTTTTTCCTCGCGACCCAGTTTCCCCCTTATTGAGTTTCGGTGTTACTTTTTTGTTCTTCTCGCCGCTGTACCGTTTTATTTGTTTTTCGTGAGTGGGCGTTGTTTCTTGTTCGTTGGATTTCACGTTTTCTTTTTCATTCATACTTTTTCACCTCGGCTTGCAAGTTTTTAATAGAAAAATAAATTCGCTGGCGATGCACGCTCAGGGTTTTAGGTCGCGGTCTTCACTGTAGTCTCTGTCCTCGTGGGCTTCCTCTTCAGCTTCATCTTCGTTTTCCTCTTCTGCCTCGCTTTCTTCTTCGCCTCGAGCACTTGCTTTGTCTTCGGCTTGACCCTTCGGTGGATAAGCCTTATCCAGCCAAACCTCGAATTGAACTTTATAATCAGAGCTGGAAAAAGCCCAGTCGCACAACCCGACAATAACTTGGCTAACGTTAATTTCGCGGTCGTCAGCTAAACCCTTCAAAAACTCTTCCCACTTTGAAGGTAAAGAAATAGATAAACTGCCCATAAAAAATAATCTCCACTATTATGTTAGTGTTAAGGCTTATTTAAGCTTCAAGGCTCTGAAAACCAGAAATGTTTCTATCTTTGTTCTTTTAGCAATTGCAGTCGTTTAGCGACTTCTTTGGAAACTTTTCCTAAACCTTCCGCTAAATCTTCCTGGTCGACTTCATCGATGGGGTACCATTTGCCTTCTTTGTCGATGAATACAATTTCCAATTTTCCTACTTTTCTATTGACCATAATTTCCATCTTGTTAAATCAAACTGCTGAAAGACCTTTCTGAAAAGGGACCCTCCAGTTAGATTGCCCATAATCAAGCCATCCAATGATATTCAAGGCTAACTGGGTCCCTGTGCCTATTCCGGGGCATTCTTAATAATTTAGTTATTATGGTTTTTTGGAGGGGCGGCTTCTTAGTTATTCTTGTTTGTTGATCCATGTTTTTACTGCGGCTTGGACTGCTCGGGATAAGTCGCCTTTTTTGCCTCCGAAGCGTTCTACTGTTTTTATTCTGAGTTGTTTTTCGAGTTCGTCTGATATGTCGACGTTTATGCGGCCCAAGTTTTGTCACTTTTTGTTTGTTGCGTTTTTTTGTAATAAGCGGTTGCCATTTTTCGTGTTCTGCCTTATTTTTGTTGTGCTTAGTTTGATTTGGTTTGCTTATTTGCATTAACGCATATGAGCCTACACACTTATAGGTTTATGTGTTTAAGTACATAAATACTTAGGTGCATAACCTCAATTATAGGGTTTTGACAAACCAATCAAGTAAATAGCAGAATTTTTTTATAGTTTGCATCTATAAAAAGGGGATGAGGACTTCGGATTGCCAACCTTCGAGTGTTCAGTATGTGGTCGCAAAAAGCGGTGCGAATTTGAGGTTTCCTGTACGGGCGACGTTAAACGCAACGTTGAGAAGGCTCCCTGTTGCTGCGGCAACCCCATGAACGAAACCCTCGACGACTAACCGATAAGTAGGCCGATGGCAAAACTCAAAAGCGGCGCAATTACCCATCCTGCCACAATTTTCAGGAACGGTTTTGCCGACACAAGTTTTGTTCTGTAAGATAATCCTGAGCCCAAGACGGCAACGGAAGTCGTCTGGGTGATTGAGAGGGGAATGTTGAAGATTGTGGCGGCTTCCACCAGAACCGTTGAAGTCACAAGTGTTACAGCGGCGTTGGCGTAGCGCATCAGGAAGAATTCTTCTGAAACTCGTCTTATGGCGCCTTCGCTGAGGAAAAAAGACCCCACGAAAATCGCGGCTACCGCGGCTATCACAGACGCAAAATCAAACCCGCCTGTAGCAACTATCAGCCCGAGCGTGTTTGCTCCTGTCACGTATGCCGTAGTGAACGATGCCACAATAAGCAGCAACTTGTAGGCTTGTAGACGCTGCCACAGGTTTTTTGGCCAACTCCTGTTTAACAAGCGGATAAGACCAAAAGCCACGCCAAAAGCGATTATCGGCACAAGAACCCATGTCAAAACTACTTCGCCCACGAACAAACTGTTAGAAGGCGAATTTCCAGCTATCGAGAGTCCAGCCAAAAGCCCTACCAGCGCCATGCTCAACGACATGGGAACCCGAATCCTGTATGCGATTACGAAGACGATAATCGCCACCAGCAAAGCCTCAGCCCTCAGAACGGGCGAAGCGTTGGGTAGCAGGATACCAACTGAATGAGTCATTCCTGAACCCTGAACAAGAAGCCCTGCGGAGAACCCTGCTGCGCCCACGAGCACGCCGAATCGCTTCGTAACTATTCTTGATCCAACTGCGGGACCGACACAGGCGGACAGGTTGTTACCTGCAACCAACATCACCGCCAAAAAAACCAAAATCACGAGGGCAACGGACAACAAAAGCATGCTTTGGTCACTTGAGGATGGATGTAACTATCGAAACTAACACGTCAGAGAGGTCTTCGCAGGTGTCTAAGATGTCGTCGGATTTATGAAGCATTTCACTGTAATGGTAGAACTGCAGAAAATGCAGATCAGAAGCCATAGAGTAGAGCTTGTCAAACCCAGCATCTTTTATGTCGTCACCCGTTTCTTCCACGGTTTCAATTTCTTTGCGTAGCTGCAAAATCTGGGGAACACTGCCAGTAGACAGCATCAGTTGCAGTTTAGGAAGCGACTGGTCGACGAGGTTAAGAAGCCGCGTGTAAACTTCAGCCCACTCCTCCTCCTCATGCAACTCTAAATCTGTGATGTTAGCTTTAGCCATACGACTGAGTTCCCGGCTTAAATAAAAGATTATGTCCACGATGTTGTCGGCTAAATGCGTGCTTTCGATGAGGTCATCGATCAAGTTGGGGCTGATGGCTCCAGACGTGATGTCTTCGTTTAGTTTAAACGCGATTTCATCTGACTTCTTCTCCAAAGCGCGCACAGCATGCATGTTCTCCGTTAACGCTTGCTTGTTGCAGCAGTCTTTGAACATGACTTTGAGGATGACGTTGGCTTGGGCGGCGATGGAGACAATCTGGGATAATTCACCAAATACGTTTCTTTCGCCAAGCACCAGGATGCCTTTGAAGTTCTTCAACGCAAAATTCCTTCTCAGTTAATTGATTCTGGGGAAATATTAACTTTGACCAGCACCAACCGATTTACTTCTCTAAGCACAATTCTTTAGTCACATTAAAACTCTGGAACATCATCAAAGTTGTCGGAGGCAACAGTGTTTTTCGTGTCAGTTCTAAGGAACTCTTCACCGCCAACATTCACCAGACGTACCTCTTGGCCTTTGCGCCATTTACCTATTGCGGTTCTAAAAACCGTGGCGTATGTGCAGCCTTTCTTCATGTTTACAATAAGGTCAGTTCTGGAAAGGACGATGTTTTCGCAGACTACGCAACCAAAATCAGAGTGGCATTCTACGGAGTCTATATATTTCGGGTCAGGGCTAGTTTTTACCCCGGAGACCAAGTAGTCAGCCCATTTATCCATCATGTCGCCTTCGCTGTTTAACTCAAAGTATTATTTAACGCTTATTGCAAAGCACCCACGCTGTAGAGAAAAATGCTCAGGACACCCATTAACCAAGAGCCATAATCTACCCAATCAGCAGTCGCCAGCCTCATCAGTAACCTAAACTGTAAAATTATGTTTCCCAACTGAGAAGAGAGTCAAAGAAAAGTTACCTCAAATTACAAACGCTACGTTAAATTGCATCATATTTAGAAAAAGCTTTTTCCGCCACTGATTTGCCCAGCTCTTTTGCCTTTTCGAGGTCTTCTTTTGTGGGACTGCCGAAGAATGAAAGCGGTTGGCCTATCAACTCGAAACCCAATGCAGTTAGTTCAGCTGATGTTTTTCTTGTGGCTTCTCCGCTCCAGCCGAAGCTTCCGAACACGCTGGCGCATCTGTTTGAAAACTTTTTAGTCTTAAGTAAATTAAGGAAATCTACTACTTTTGGAAATATCTCATGTTCATATGTGGGGGAACCAACGATTAATGCTGGAGCCTCCACCAAGGCAGTTAACGCGTCGACAGCTGTGTCTTCAGAAAGATTAAAACTTCGAACTGTACCTCCGGCTTCTCCAACTCCTTCAACAATTGAATTTAAGCTCTTTTCAGTCATCCCATACATGGTATCGTATGCCACTACAACAGTTTTCGTGTAGGTGCTTTTGCTCCAAGAAGCCCATTTACGTATAGTTTGCTTGGCGTTGACAGTGTAGACAGGTCCATGGCTGGGTGCCAGAACTTCAATTTCGGGGTTAATTTTGTCAAATTTTTCTATGGCTTTCAGAATCCATTCGCGTTGCCCGTTGAAGACAGAGGCAAAGTACTTTTGCGAGCATCCGCAAATATTCTGTTTGACCATATCTATGTCGGATTCTAATATAGCTCCTTCGGGCAGTTTTTTGAAGGCGCCAAATACGTCGCAGCAGAACAAAATCTTGTCTTCCGCGAGGTAGGTACTCATGGTTTCGGGCCAATGAAGCCAGGGAGTTTGAATAAACCTCAACGTTTTGTTTCCTAAGGAAATTTCTGCTGCTACATCTTTAACGATGACTGCGGCGGGATTGAACCCGTAGAACTTTTTAAATATCATTTGGGCAATGGGTGTGAAAACCACTTTTGCGTTGGGTGCTTTCTTAAGAAGATTAGGCACGGAACCGGTGTGGTCAGGCTCCATGTGGTTAATGACTAGATAGTCAATTTTTGAGATGTCTGTTAGTTTGCTAATTTTGTCAAAGTGTTCAAGGGCGTTCTTCTCGTGGACAGAATCAATCAGTGCAGTTTTTTCTGAGCCCACGACTAAGTAAGAGTTGTAGGAAACGCCCTCGGGGATACGCCAGAGCCCCTCGAAAAGGGGGGTTTCAGCGTCGTTAACTCCGACCCAGTTGACGTTAGAAGATAATGGAAGCGGTTGGTTGTTTGTCATGTAAATAACCTCGAATAACTAAAATGTTAAGTCGCCTGAACGATTTAATCTTTTATTACAGTGCTAGCTATCCTGAGCTACATTAAACCCTGGTCAGATTAGATTTCAACCTCGATTAACAATCGAAAAACTGCCCAGTTCCCAAATCTGCTTCAACACTTAATCCCTCGACAAGACAGCACCGTCATAGCCTTATTCTCATCCAAGTCTCAAAACTCTTCAACCACATGTGCTTGTCTAGCGGTCGTTACAAAACTAAAAAGGGATGAACTGGTCAATACCAGCGTTAATTCGGTTTTTAAACGGGGGTAACTTCTATAGTTTTAGCCAGAGTAGTATGCCCATAATCAAACCGTAGATCGCTAATGCTTCAGCCAACGCCACGATCAAGAAGCTTCGGAAGAACGTTTCTGGTTTCTCAGCTAATGCACTGATTGCGGCGCTGCCAGCTGCAGAAATTGCAATGCCTGCGCCTAACCCAGGTAACCCGATAGCTAAGGCTGCACCGATCGCGATGCCGACTCTGTCGAATTGCCCAGTTGATGTTGCAGTTTGGTTTTGAACTGTGTCGATTGTCAACGCGGCTGCTACTCCCATGAGGGGAAGAAGCACAAGCGGAAGTATTACGAGCAATAATAGTTTAGTTTTCAAGCTGCGTCACTCCATTAACATTGCACACAACAAGCTTAGCTATTAACTTTTTTCTATTAAATTCTTTTCGCTTCATCAGAGAGAGGGCTCAACAGCTCTTCACTCATCTTATTGGCTTTTTCTTTAAGCGCATTGATTTCGTTGCGGAGTCTGGTCAACTCTACTTCTGCTACCCGCTCAATGTTTAGATTAAACTTTTGGAAGTCTTCATCTAACTTGCTTTGGTTTGTCAGATTCTGCTACCGGCCTCTTATTTTACAACTAGCACTGGGCAATATGAATATTCAATCACTCGTTCGGCAACGCTACCGATGAGGATTCTCTCTGCGCCTCTTCGTCCGTAGGTTCCCATCACTATTAAATCCATTTCTAAGCCGTTGGATAGATGCACAATTTGTTCAAAGGGTCGTCCCTTCGCGATCAAAGAGGTAGCTTTAACGCCTCCTTTCTCAGCTAAACCCAGAATGTAATTGACGTATCGTTGACCGTCCACTTTGAGTTCCCGTTCGATGTCTTCGCGTTCAGTTATTTTGGAAAATCGGTCAATAACAACTTCATCCAGCACATAGACAACCGTGATTTGTGCATCGTGTGTTTTGGCGATGCTTATGGCGTATTCTGCGGCATGAATACTATAGTCTGAACCGTCGGTGGGAACCAAGATTTTTTTTATAGTTTGAGAACTGAACTTCACTTTATTTAACGCTCCTTAATTACACGTTTAATTATTTTAGTCCTAACAAATTCTTCGCGGTCCTTTTCTTCAAGTACCTGTTCAATCCATTTGGCAGTTTTACGGTACCTGGGGATGAGGACATAGTTTAAGGCGTTGACTCTGCGCTGGGTTCTGCGTACGTCGTTGGCAATCTGAAATGTGGTGCCTTCCGCTCTGGCTAAATCAGCGATTAAATCCAGCACGCTGTAGAATTGTTTGAATGCTTTGTCTAGTTCCACGCTGGTGTTGGCGAAGCCATAGTCTGGTTTCACGTCTGCTTCGCCTTGAAATTCTACAGATGGCACAGCTACGCCCATGATGCTTTTGTAGTCGAAAAGGTAGTTAGCTTCGGTGCTTGAGCCCAAAGCAACGCTGGCAACGGTTTCTGAACCCTTAGTCATGTTTGCTTCTCTTAAACTTTGGTAAGCTTTCGCAAGCGCCGCCAACAATTCCTCGCGGGTCCTTTCAGCTTCATAGATGCTGTTTCTTAGCTCGCGGAGCAGAATGTCCCGTTTACGTTCAAGCACCTCACGACCTGACTCAGCAAGGTTAAGTGTCTTTTTTGTCTGAATCAGGTTTATTCTTGTAGGGCTAACGTTTTCAGAGGACAATTTTGTTACTTGACCTCGCTAGCGAATTTTGGATAATACTTCTTGATGTATTCAGGCTTGATGCTGGTTAATTCTTCGTCTGGCAACAATGAAAGCGCATCCCAAGCGATAGAAAGTGTCTGTTCGATAGTACGGTTTTCGTTTTTGCCTTGGTTGATGAGGGTTTTCTCGAAGGCTTCTCCGAAGCGCAGGTATTCTTTGTCTCTTTGACCCAAGCCTTCTTCGCCGATGATGGTTACTAGTGACTTCACTGAGTTGTACTGTGCGTAAGCTGAGTAGAGTTGGCTTGCAACGTTAGCGTGATCTTCTCGTGTGCTGTCTTTGCCGATGCCATCTTTCATTAGCCGAGACAGACTTGTAGATATGTAGATTGGAGGATAGATACCCTGTTTTTCAAGTGAGCGAGACAAAACGATTTGGCCCTCAGTAATGTAACCAGTTAAGTCGGGGATTGGGTGGGTAATATCGTCGTTTGGCATGGTTAAAATTGGCATCTGAGTAATGGACCCTTTTTTGCCGTGGATTCTGCCAGCCCGCTCGTATAAACTTGCTAAGTCACTATACATGTAACCTGGATAACCTTTCCTGCTTGGCACTTCTTCCATAGAAGCGCTGACTTCTCGGAGAGCTTCACAGTAGTTAGTCATATCGGTCATGACTACGAGCACATGTCGGTCTTGGTCAAATGCTAAGAATTCTGCTAATGTTAAACCTGCTCGGGGAGTAATAACACGTTCAACTGGCGGGTCATCCGCTAAGTTGAGGAACATCGCAACGTTTTTGATGGCGCCTGTTTCTTCGAAGCTTTTCTGGAAGAAAGCGGCATCGTCATGTTCTAGACCCATAGCAATGAAAACTATGTTGAAGTCTTCACCTCCACTGCGAATCTGGGCTTGCCTCACAATTTGGGCGGCAAGTTCATTGTGAGCGAGACCAGGACCACTGAAGACTGGCAGTTTCTGTCCGCGGACTAGACTACATAAGCCATCGATGGCGGATATACCTGTTTGAATGAACTCTTTTGGATACTCTCGTGCAACTGGGTTTAATGGATAACCGTTAACGTCACGTTTTTCTTCAGTAAAGAATCTTGGGTGGCCATCTATGGGTTCACCGAAGCTGTTCATGACGCGCCCAAGCATTTCTGTGGACACTGGAACTTCTAAAGAGTGCCCCAGAAATCTGGTGCGTGTTTCTGAAGGTGATAAGCCTGTGGTTCCTTCAAAGACTTGGACAATTACGGCTTTCTGTGTAACTTGGATAACTTTGCCCAGGCGGATCTCGCCAAGTTGGGTTTTAACTGAAACGAGTTCATCGTAGCCTACGCCCTGCACGTTTTCCACTACTATGATTGGGCCGGAGATTGAAGTTACGCCTTTGTATTCTAATCCTGAACCTGTTTTTGTTGCCATAACTGTTACCTCAGTGTTGCCTCTAACATTCCGAAGCTTTCATACATTCGCTTTTCTAAATCATCCAACAAGTCGACTTTATCGTTGGGTATCGCAGTTTTCATGCGCATGATTTCCTCAGTGATGGGCAGTTCTGTAACTTTGAAGATTGGCGCGCCCTTGCTTACCACGTTATCTGCTAACCTGTGGTAGTCCACGATTATCTTTAGCATCTTGAATTGTTTATGCGGGGAACTATAAGTGTCGATGGCGTCCAGTGCGTTCTGTTGCAGGAAGGCGATGCGGATGATTCTGGCAGTTTCCAAGATTAAACGTTGTTTGTCAGGTAAGGCTTCGGGGCCCACGAGTTTCACGATGTTTTTAAGGTCATCTTCAGTTTGTAATATACGCATAGCTTCTTCGCGGTAGTTGTTCCAATTCTTATCGACGTTTTTATGCCACCACTCCGCGAGGTCTTGGATGTAGCCACTGTAGCTTGCCATCCAGTTGATCGATGGATAGTGTCTTGCCGCTGCAAGTTCAGCGTCCAGCGCCCAAAAGACCCGGGTGAAACGTTTCGTGTGCTGAGTAACTGGTTCTGAGAAGTCTCCGCCTGGAGGGGAAACGGCTCCGATAGCGCAAATGGAACCAACGCGTTTGTCTGAACCCAATGTTTCGACGACTCCAGTTCGTTCGTAGAATTCTGCGAGTCGCGAGGGTAGATAGCTTGGGAAGCCTTCTTCAGCGGGCATTTCTTCGAGTCGTCCTGAAACTTCTCGGAGTGCCTCTGCCCATCTGCTCGTGGAATCGGCCATCAACGCGACCGCGTAGCCCATGTCGCGGAAATATTCTGCAAGTGTGATGCCGGTGTAGATACTGGCTTCTCGGGCTGAGACTGGCATGTTGCTTGTGTTTGCTACAAGGACGGTTCGCTCAATGAGCGGGTGTCCAGTGGTTGGATCCATCAATTGTGGGAAACTGTCGAGCACATCCACCATTTCGTTGCCGCGTTCTCCGCAGCCCACGTAAATGATGATGTTGGCATCTGACCATTTCGCCAGTTGCTGCTGGGTGACGGTTTTTCCTGAGCCGAAGGGACCAGGGATAGATGCGCTTCCGCCTTTTGCAACAGGAAAGAAGGTGTCGATGACACGTTGACCCGTGATTAACGGAGAGGTTGCAAACAATCTTCTTGTGTGTGGGCGCGGTTTTCTGACTGGCCATCTTTGAAGCATGGGCAAGTCAACTTTGTCGCCGTTTACTTCGAGGGAAGCGATTGTTTCGGTGATTGTGTATTCGCCTTTGGATGCAATGTTTACCAGTTTGCCCTGTACGTTAACTGGAACTAGTATGCGGTGCTCAAATAGGGCGGTTTCTTGCACGGTGCCAAGTATGTCGCCGCCCACAAGTTTAGCGCCAACCTTAGCCGTCGGCACAAAAGTCCATTTTTTAATTCTGGAAAGAGAAGTGATTCCTGCGGCTTGCTTGATGAAGGCGCCTGTGAGGATTTTTAGTTCTTCAAGGGGTCTTTGGATACCGTCGAAGACGTTGCCCACGATACCGGGGGCTAATTCCACTGACAGGGGGCTTCCTGTGCCCAAGACGGGTTCGTCGAGTTTAAGTCCACTGGTGTTTTGGTAAACTTGGATGGTTGCTTGTTCGCCGTCTAAACGGATGATTTCGCCGATTAAACGGTCGTTTCCTACTTCGACCATTTCATGCATGACTGCTTGAGCCATGCCGCTGGCTTCGACGACGGGTCCTGCAACTCTGATTACGCTTCCTTTAACGGGCATTTTTTTTACGCCTCTCCAAACAAGGTTTTTGATAGTTCAATACGTAAAACTGGTTTAAGTTCCTGCAACCGATTATCTAGGGTGACATCATAGATTATTTTGCCGTCTTCAGTTTGAATTATACATCCCCCAAGGTAATCTTCAGTTTTATCGGATAGCCTCAATTCACATTGAAGCTTCTTAGATAAACGTTTCAGCGTATCTGCCGTCAACCAACCTTTGTCTTTAGCGTTTACCTGAACAACGAGGTCTTTCTGCCCTATTCTTTGTGTGGCGTTCTGTATAGTCTTAAGCAGATAATCGTGGTAATCTTCAGTTTGCACAAAATTTTTAATTTCAACCAAAGCCTTCTCGAAAGCAACATCTACTAAATCTTCTTTTATCTGAAGCAAACGGTTCCTCATTTCCACTTCAGTTACGGAAGCAATCTTTCGTTTTTCAGCTTCTGCTTTCGCTTTGGCTTGAGTTATTGTAGCTCTGTAGTTTTGGTCTGCTTGCTCCTTTGCTGCCTTCAACGCTGCTTTCGCTTCGTTTTCCGCAGCTAAAATTATGGCTTCTGCTTCTTTCTGCACATCGCCCACGACATCTTTTGCAATCGCTGAAATACCGTTTTTAACAGACACATCGATTCACCGTTACATTTTGATGCCTAATATTTTACTGATCATATCCGACAACTGCATTTTGTTCGCATCACCCTTACTTCCAGGAATCTCCACTATTAAGGGCGTTACATGTTCCTGACGCACTTTGTCCACAGCTTCCTGCATAGAGAGGTCAGTGAAGAATGCTTCACTGATTATTATCACGCCGATATCACTGCGTGTAAGTGCTTTGTTTAGGGCTTGTTTTGCTTCCTCGGTTGTAGAAACTTCGACGCCTTCGATACCAACGAGTCTAAAGCCCGTAATCATGTCACTATCCCCTATTACGTAGCCAATCATGCCATCGCCAAATATAACTTTAAATGTTTGGTGGTAAATCAAACATTCTGTTAAAAATGTTGCGACCAGAAAGAATGACCTCTACATCAATAATCTGCGTTAAGAAAGACGTAGAGCCAGTTTTGGAAGCACTAAGTAGTTTCGGAGAGTTCCAGATCGAACAGACGGCTCAGGACAACGCGGGTTTAACAGAGTACAACCAGAGCATCCAGAAGGTCGAAGGGTCCCTCGCCGACGTCAACGTATTGATAAGTCAGCTCATCCAAGAAAAATCAAGCCTCTTGGGCATTTTTAAATTAACTCAACCGACTAAAATTCAGGTTACAGCGGAGAATTGGCAGGCTCTTATGGAATCCACCAGCCAAAAAATTTTGGCGCTGAAAAAAGAAACAGATAGCCTCAATGAAGCTGTTTCTTGCGTACAGGAAAAAACTGAACAGTTCAACCACATAAAAGACATGTTGGTAAGGCTCAGCATCATGGGCGTAGACCTTGCAGCCATGGAAGAGCTGAAACTAATTTATGTTGCAGTAGCAAGCGTACCAGCTAAAAACTTTGGCGGGTTAGAAACAGCGCTCGCAGGATTACCCGTTTTTATTAACCGCTGCTCCTTAACCAAAGAAGAAGTCTTTGTATGCTTAGCCATCCCGACTAAACATCAAGCAGACATCGAGAAAATCTTAAGAACCTACCACGCCGAAATCTTCCACATTCCAAAAGAGTTACCGCATGATTTAACTGAAGCAACCAAAGATGTTAACAAGCAGCTGAAAGAAAACATAGACAAAGAAAAAGCGCTTTGTGATTCACTGAAAAAATTAGGTGAAGAAAACAAGGATAACCTTGCATCACTCAAAGAATCGTCTGAGAACATTCTTGCGCTTCTGCAGGCAGAAAGAAAAATCCTTCAGTCGGGTCGGCTTGCAACAGTTAAGGGATTTGTACCCAAGAAAAAGTTCCGTGAACTCCACGAAAAAGTCACTGGAATGCTGGATGGAAAAGTTTTAGTTTTGGAAAACGAAGTAGCCGCAACCGCAGACCCGCCTACTAAGATTAGCAACAACAGGTTTGTCAAGCCCTTTGAAGAACTCACTAAACTTTATGGTCTGCCGCATTACGATGAAATAGACCCAACTCCTCTAATGGCAATAACTTTCCCGATTATTTTCGGGTTAATGTTCGGCGACCTTGGCCACGGATTAGTCCTGTTGTTTGGCGGATTAATCGTGGGGTTACTAATCAAGGGAAACAAAGCCATTAAAAATGTCTGTTACATCATGGCAGCTTGTGGTGCCGCCGCATGCGTTGCGGGTTTGGTGTTCGGAGAGGCTTTCGGGCAGCCGTTACCTTGGGGTCCATTGTGGATTAACCCGACTGAAAACCCAACTGTAAACGTGTTCACTTTCCTATTGTTCACCCTGTTTGTAGGCATAATACAGATAATCAGCGGCATAGTCCTCGAAATGACTAACTTTGCGTTAAAGCACCAGTATGTCGATTCCCTTTTAACTTCTGCCCCGAAAATTGCCTTCTACGTCGGCGGAGTTTACCTAATTGCCGCCTACCAATTGAATTTCGGGGCATGGCTCAGTGGACCCATTCTTTTGCCGTTAATGCCGTTCATTGTTCTAGTGGTGGGAAAACCACTGTATTTGAAGGCTGCAAAATCGGCGGCCCCTCATGGCGGCGAACATGTAGAACAAGATACCTTATCAGGCAGGCTCTTTGAAGGCGGGGACTTAGTAACTCGCCTACTCAGCAACACAATATCCTACAGCCGTATCCTTGCATTGCTTATGGCTCACTGGGCACTGCTTCTAGTTACTTACACAGTCGCAAACCTAGTTAATCCTGCTGGATCCACTTCAGTGTTAACTTTTGCCTTAGGAGGTGTTGTCATAGTATTCGGAAACTTCTTTGTGCTGGCACTTGAAGGATTAATAGTGTTCATCCACACGTTAAGGCTGCATTTCTACGAGTGGTTCAGCAAGTTCTACTTAGGCAATGGATCAGAGTTCAACCCGTTTAAACAGAAATTCATCCATACCGAAGTGGTGGTTGAGCAAAAAGAAAGCCCAAAAGTAGTACCCTAAAATAAAAAAATAAAATATTTAAATTAAAAGTTGGTTTCGAATTTCGTCAGGCTTAATCGCAGCATCTACACCTAAGCTCAAAACGGTGAGGTTGTAGACTTCGGCTTCTTTCTGTGTCAGGAAGGCAAGCGGTGAACCGACGTTGAAAGTTTCGCTGATTGCACTTGATTTAGCATGTTGAACCACGGCTTTCTTGAAGGCTTTCTCGGCGGCTGCTATTGTTTCCTCGGGAGTTTGTGCTTTGGCAAAGTACTTGGCGTAGTAACTGTCGAGGACAATTTTAAGTGCTGCTTCAAAATCAACTGCGGACACTAAAGCCTCGACTGTCGATTTGTTAAGGTTGAAGTAGTTTTGGGGAACCACAAGTCGCAGATAGTTGGGTTCGTAGTTCAGGGCTTTTCCCCTCAGCAACGTCACCAACGCGAAGCCGTCGTTTTCCAGGCTTGCATAAAAGTTTGCGTAGGGCTGCTCTTTTTTGGCTATGCTCACGTAGGCATCGTAGAGTTTTTCGTAGAAGAGCTTGTCCACGAATACGTCGAAAGATGCTGTTGAGGCGTTTTCCTCATAGTTTTTCAGCCCCATGTTCAAAGGTGATAAATATTCTGTGCCTTTGAGAGCATGGATTATTTGGGTTGGGGTAGAAGCTTTAGCTGCTTCTTCCATGACTACTCGTCTTTTAAGGTAATCTTCCACAGTAAAGTAGATTTTCGCTGATTTCTGTTCAGGAGTCAGTTTGGCGCTGGTGGCTTTCATAAGCGCTTTTATATGCTCAATTTCGAAGCGTAGAAGATACAAACGCAGGTATTTTCCTGCTTTTTTAGGAGAATACTTTGTTATTTTTATGTAAGTTTCGATGAGGTTTTCGTTGAAGGCTCTTTCGAGTTTGCGGGTTGTGAGCGGCGGGGAAATTTTGGCGATTTGTTCCTGGTAGCATGTATCTCGAAGTTGAGCGGCAAGTTCAGTCAGGTTTTTATTTTCTGCGATCGCCTTAAGTTTGGTTTCGCTGATGAGTTTGCTTCTTTCTGCGCCGATTTTAGCTAGAACCGAAGCGTATCGTGTTGTCTGAGTCAAGGTTAAGTATCCTCAAGTACAACGTTCACAACCGCTAAAATCGCTTTATCCATGCGTTTTTCAGCTTTTGCTTTCAGTTTCTCAGCGGCTTCCTTGTTCGATTTTAAGTGTTCATCGCGTTCCTGATTAGCTTCCTCTATAGCCTTCGCGTAGAGCTTCTGGGACTCTTCCTCAGCGTAGGTTCTGCTGTTTTTGACTAGCTTTTCAGCATCTTGCTTTGCGAGAAGAGCCATTTTTTTTGATCTTTCTTGAGCGTCATTCTGGATTTGCTCTGCTTGGGCTTCGATTTTTTTTAGTTCATCCCAGACTTTCTCCATTATTCCACAGGCGTTATAGGTTTGAAGGTCGTTAAAGTTTCTTGCGGTTTCTAAAGTTTCTTGTTCAACATCACAGTATGCCTAAGACGCAAACCCATGTTCCATGGGGCATATCGGTTTTGCGGGTGAATTGGGCAAAGGCATTTAAAAAAGGTTATATAACATATTTGAAAGTTGGCGATTAAGTAATGGTGAAGAAGAAAGACGAAGTCAAAAAGTTCAAGCTTGAAAAGTTGAAGCTTGATTTGAGTTTTGACTATCATTCCTCGCGGTTCTTCTCTCTTCTCTTTTTAGGCATTTACGCTATAGCCATAACAGTCTTCTGCGTGGAATACAACGTCATTCCAGGACCGGAATTCCTTGTTTTAGGCATTCTGTTCTACGCTTGCTATAATCAACGTTCATGGAGTGCCTTGAAGGATTGGCTCCCGTTCGTTACAGTGTTTATCTCCTACGAAATTATGTACAGCTTCGTAGGCACCATCTCGCTCTATAATCTTCATGCAGGACCACGCAATTTTGATATCCAGTTGTTCAGTCAGCTTCCCTCTTTGATTCTGCAGCAGAATTTTAGGTCTCCAGCTTTAGATTACATAGGAGCATTCTTCTACGGAATATACTTCTTTGTACCAACCGTATTCGCATATGTTGTCTGGAAAAAAAGCCCCAAGAACTACTGGAAATACATCGTTGCCTTCGGCGTATTAACCTACGCTGCCTTGATAACTTTTCTCTTTTACCCAGTGGCACCTCCATGGTACCAGTTTAACTCACTATTCACGTCCTCGTACACTGGACCCGTAGTCCAGAGAATCTTAGTTAGTTCAGTTGACGTCAACTTGGGAATCCCCGTTTACAAGACACTGTTTGACTTTTTAGGCGGAAACCTGTTCGCTGCTTTCCCAAGTATGCACTCTGCCATGCCTTGGTTAGTTTTCCTTTTCGCCTTTAAAATTTGGAGATGGAAAGCCCTTCCGGTAGCGATAATTCCCGTTGGAACCTGGTTTAGCGCGGTCTACCTTGGCGAACACTACTTCGTGGATATTTTAGGAGGAATAGCTTACGCAACTCTGGCGTTTATTGCAGTGGAGAAACTCCTGCCCCTGCTCTCGAAGAGAATCGATGTTTTAAGGAAACACGTACCCAGCGAATTCAGTGCAAAAACCGATAGTACGGCGCCAACCTCCTAACATGCGTGACTTCGATAGTTAAACGGGAGAAAGACGTTACTAACTCCATTAGTTCAGGGTCACAGATAACATTAAAACTGATTGACATGGAGCAAATTTAAATTCTACAATAGCCTAAGGCACATAACAAACGGTAGTACTCATGAGACGCATCCCAACGCAGTTCTTTACCCCAGTATGCAGAAACCCCGAACTCGTGAAGAGCTTCAGCAGGGGAGCATATAGACAATTCGTTAAATCGAAAATAGATTACCGAAACGAAGACGGAAGCAGCTCAGCCCTCTGGTTGTTGAGCCTAAGAATAACTCACCGTTGCAACCACAGATGCGCAATCTGCGCGCAGTGGGGAAAAGTTGGGTACAACGCAACTGCAAGTACACCTAAAGTTGCTGGAGAAGTCCCAGTTGAAGTTTACAAAAAAGTTATAGATGAAGTCGCCCCCAAAAAAGTGCATGTTTACATCACGGGTGGAGAACCATTCCTCTATGAACCGCTCATTCCCCTCGTTAACTACATGAAAGAAAAAGGATTAACCGTTCAAATAGTAACCAACGGGGTCGGATTAGAAAAAAATGCTGAAACCATAGTCGACAATGGCTGGGATATGATCTGTGTCTCTTTTGATGGCCCAAAAGAAGTGCATGATAAATGCCGAGGCATCCCGGGAGCGTTGGAAACGGCAACCCGCGGAATAACAGCAATTCAAAAATTAAAAAAAGAGAAAAAAATCAAAAAACCCGGCATCTATGTCATTACAACAATCTCAAAGAACAATGAATCCACGTTGTTTGAGACTGTGCAAGAGGCAGAAAAACTTGGCGTAGACGGCATGACAATCTACTATTCATGGTTCACCAACGAATCTATAGGGCAAGTGCACACAAAAATATACGAGGAAAAACTGGGCATAACACCTTTTGCATGGAAAGGCTACGTCCGAGACACGTCAAACTTGAACGTCGAAAAAATTGCCAAGCAAGTAAAGAAAATTAAAGCTCAAAAATTCCGCACACCCGTCCTTTTTGTGCCCAACCTCAAACCGGAAGAGATCAAAATGTACTATTCTGAACCAGAAAATTTCTTCGGCTACAAAAAATGTGTTTCACCCTGGTTCCAATTAGACGTAATGCCGAACGGAGACACAGTCACATGCAGAGACTTCCCAGACTTCGTTACAGGAAACATCCAGGAATCAAGTATCGCAGAAATTTACAATAACGAAAAACATCGCCAATTCAGACGCGCTCTAAAAAGCTGTAACAACGGAGTTTTCCCAGCTTGTTCTAGATGCTGTGGCTTGATGGGATATTAGAAATGGCTTTTCCCTGAAGGAGTAGAACGCATTTGACAGAGCAACCGATTCAACCGAAAAAAGACGCCGAAATGAAAACAAATTCATCGATGATTGAATCCGTCGACGTAGCCATCCTCACCATGAACAGTGAACGAATGCTCAGGGAATGCATTAATTCCGTTTACCAGAACATACCGGTAAAGAACCTGATTGTCGTTGACGGTTTCTCCACTGACGCTACAGTAGAAATAGTGAAAGAGGTTCAGGAAAAATATGGAAACGTAATTTTTATTCAGGAAAAAGGAACCAGAGGCAGCGCTAGACAGACGGCTATTCAGATGGTAAAGAGTGACTGGTTCATTTTCGTTGATAGCGACGTTATTCTCTCAAAGAACTGGTTTGCCCAAGCGCAAAAATTAGTCCGCGACAACGTTGGGGCAGTTTGGGGGATTGAGATTTGGTCAGTTTTGAGAGGATGGAAAGTCCTAGGTCTTTTTGAGAGAGTTACATTAAAAATATTTGAGAAAAGAGGCGGAACGCACGACACGCTTATTCGGCGGACTACAGTTGAAGATATCAAAATACCCTCTGCGCTGCACACTTATGAGGATGGATACATTAAAGATTGGATAGAGAAAAAAGGGTACAAGGTGCTTGGCGTCTACGAACCCTATTGCGTCCATTTTCGGCCTGAAGAAGTGTGGACAGTGCAGAAACATATTGAATTCATGGTCAGCGACCTAAAATACGCGGTTCACCGCCCCATACTGCTGCTGTCATACGCGTTCTATTCAGCTATAGTTGGCTACCAAATTTTAGCAAGCAAACCCAAAGGACCAAACGGTGGTTCCCAAAAGAAGTAATCTCGGCAAGCTTAATTTCTTAATTATTCGACTTTCGTTAATACAAAATTGGGTTACCTTTTGACGCATTTTCCCGAGGCTGGGTCGTAATGGTTGCTTTTGGAGTAATCGCAGTTTTTACATTCGTCTTTTATGTCTTGTCCAAACGGGCAGTCTTTCAAATCAGCCATTTTCATACACCTGATTTTTTCGTGGTACTTCTATCGCGAATTTGTTATTTAAAGTTGAATCTTAAAAGGCAGGAATTTTTTTTGGGGGAAACATAAAAAGCATCAATGAGTAATTCGCCCACGATGGATGCTTATTTGTGATTCAAAGATTAAGTGATTGAAGCAGAGATGACAATAATTACAGTAATCTGGGTGTTGGTTTGTCTGGAGAGTTAATTGTGGAGCCTTTGGTTGAGGTTTCAGGTGTTTCCGTTCGATTTGGATCTTTTTTAGCTTTGGATAATTTGAGTTTACGAGTGATGCCGGGGGAAGTTTTTGGACTGCTAGGTCCGAATGGCGCGGGGAAAACAACGACCATTAAGGTTTTAATGGGGTTAGTGACGGCTTCTTTGGGTAATTTGAAGGTTTGCGGTTTTGATCCCTTGTTGGAGCCTTTAGCTGTGAAGTCAAGGATTGGTTACGTTGCTGAAAACTCTATCGTATATGAGAGTTTGTCTCCGAGAGATTTTTTCGAGTTTGTCGTGTCAATGAGGAAAATTGATGCTGTTTCTGCAAATCGGGTAGTGTCTCGGTTGGCGGATGTTTTTGATTTGGCGCAGTATTTTGATTCGCCGATTGCAACTTTATCAATGGGACTTAAGCAGAAAGTGACCTTGATTGCGGCTTTTATTCATCAGCCGCCTGTTTTGCTTTTAGATGAGCCTTTAAATGGGTTAGATGCCAAAAGCAGTCGCGTTGTGAAGGATTTGGTGTCTTTACATGTCCAGAGGGGTGGGGCGGTTTTGTTTTCTACACATATAATGGAGATTGCTGAGCAACTCTGCACAAGGATTGGCATTATTAATCATGGCAAATTGGTTGCTATAGGAACGCTGGATCAGTTGAGAAGTAAAGCTGATGGTAGAGGGTCCTCTTTGGAAGATGTGTTTTTGAAATTGACTAATGAAGAGTCCGCGGTTGCAGATAGATCGAGGATGCTTCGGGAGGCATTCTTTGGTAATGAAGCTCACTGAAGCTTGGCGTCTTAGCAATCTACCGTATAGAGAAGTTGTGTACAGGTCATTAGCGCAGGAAAGAAATCGAATGTGGTGGGGCTCTTTTGGAAGAAAAGAAGCTAATAAAGATTCAGCGGATGATTCTGAGTTAAGCAAAAAAGCGTTACAGATTGCCAAGTTTGATAAATCAATTATTTCCCTTTTTAATATTGTAGTTTCAATAATTCCGTTCGGTTCCCTTTTGATAGGCTCAAAGACGTTGGGTTTAAGCAGTACGGTTTCTCTTAGTTTGGCTATCACTTTTGGGTTTATGACGCTGTATGCAATTCAAACGCTTTCTTCTTTTGCGGGCGCTGAGTCTTCAGTTTTGCTGTTGACTCTGCCCATTTCTCCAGACGATTTTTCATTGATAACCTTGTTTTCTTTTGTCAGGTCAGTAGATTATTTGGTTGTGGGCTCTGTTTTGAGCCAGGTAGTCTTGGTTGCATACCTTACTGCGTCTCCTTTGGCTACTGCTTTCATGTTTGTTGCTTCTTTGATAAATTCAGTTTTTGCTGTCGCTGTAGCTTTGTGGCTCTCAAGGGTATTTCATAAGAATTATTTGCGGGGTGGAAGATCTAAGCGGACAACTGTTTTTCGCGGTTTGTTTGTTTTACTTTGGGGATGCTTGCTTATGGGTGTAGGTTTGCTTTTAAGCGTGCCCTACTATATTCTGCCAATTTTGGATAAGACATTGCTAAGCGCTAACACATTAGTGGGTTTTCTGCTAAGTTTGATCTACCCTTTTTCGGCTGGTTTAATTGTTTCGAAATTGGCAGGTTCTATAATTCCTCTTTTCACAATGTTTGGGGCTTTGGCCGCTATCGTTTTTTATGGTTTAGGGGCTTGGTTTTCAGCTAAATGGAGCTTGGGCACGGTGAAGCTTATCGCTCAAGGGGCTGGCGTGAGAATTGATAGATCCAGAGCTATCGATTTTCAGATTAAGACGAGTGGTCCTTTGCGAGGTTACGTCATGAAGGATCTGCGAGTTACTTCAAGAAATCCGGCTACAGCATTCTTTTTTGTCCTTCCAGTTTTTGAAACGGTAATTGTAGCTTTTTTGGCTTCGAATGTAGCTTTTTTGAGAACTTCAACGGTGCTCGTTGCTACTTCTATGGGCGCTATTTTTTCTCTACTAATTCCTCTTGCTCTCTTGAATTCAGAGGGTAAAGGAATAGAGTACGCTAAAACCTTACCGATTACTTCTCAAAGAATGGTATCTGCAAAAGCTCTGATAACTATGTTGACTTTTTTTCCGGTTCCTGTTGCTTTGTTTTGTCTTGCGTTGTTTAAGCCGCCGACTTCGTGGTTTACAGTTCTGATACCTTTTTTCATGGTAATTTCAATTGTTTCGGCAAGCATCTTTGAGATTTTGATTTTTTTGCGTTCAGTTGGTAAAAGTAGAATAGCTGGTGTTATCAATGATGCGGAAAAGATCCTTGTTGGGCTTTTGACTATTGTAGTACCTGAAGTTGCTTACGTAATAGTGTATTTCTCCTCATTTAACCATGCACTTGCAACTCTAGCAATGTGTGTAACTGCACTTACTGGATTATGGATAGCTCTCTTCACGCTTAGGAGGCAATGAAATATTTTTGGAAATCGGTAAAATATAACCGCTACTCTATTTAGAAATAGCCTTCCACTTTGTTTTTGAGGTATATTTCAGCTGGCGTTAAATAGTTTATTCCTTCGTGTGTTCGGGTGAAGTTGTAGTAACGTAGGAAGCTCCGATGTTCCTTGAAGAGGTGAGATTCTATTTTGTATGCTTTATGCAAAACTTTGTTCAGATTCCTTCATGATCGTAAAAATGGTCTTCGGAATCTTTTTTATTCGCCAGATTTCTTAGGAGTCTTAGAGACTTCAGCTTGTTGGCTGTCGATTCCGCGCCATCTAATCCTGTAGCCAAGCATCGTCAACACATTGGCTGAGTCATCTACGCCTTCTTCTTCGATGATTTTTGCTGCTTCCTTAAGGGGCAGTTTTCCTGATTGGCTTATGGCTTTTTCAATTCTTATGCCAATTTGCAAAAGCTTTTCGTCGCTAATCAAAGTGTCCGCCAAAGCAACATAGCCGGAAGGCGGATTAGCAACTATGAAGGCTCTTGCCGCTTCGGCAGAAACGCCAATCCTAGCTGCGAACTCTCCAAAACCAACTACAGGTTCAGTAAACCTAATTGATAAACCCTCAAGAAACTTTATCTCCTTATTTTTTACTTGTTCAAACTTTGTTTCCAAATACCTCAGAATCGGAGATAGGGAAATCTTATTGCGGTAATAAATCAAGTCAAGCTGAGGACGTTTTTCCAAAGCATAAAGTTTTCCACATGCCAAAGCTTCATTAATCAACAAAAGCATCTTCGATTCCACCTGCTTTAGCTTCGCTATCTTTCGCAGCAAGTACTCTTCTGTCCAGAACCCAACAATTTCCAAATAGATTTTGATGCCGGCTTTTTCAAGGGAGAAATCAGGAATAATCACCTGTTTTCCAGCAGACACAGGTTCAGGTTCTCTTTTTAGCACCCAACCGGAGGTTACGGCTTGAAATTGAGAGGCGAAATCCTCTTCGATAGAGCTATCATATCTTAGAGCAGGCAAGTACAGTTTCTTTAGCAGAGCTGCGTGTTTTTGGCTTTCAAGTTTGAAGTCGCAGATTTCGTTTGTAAATCTCCAAAGAACCTTCGCTTTAACAGTCCATTCGGAGTTGGAAACGATGAATGGCAGCAGTTTGGCTATGCCCACTCCATACCTTCGAGTCAGCTTAAACAGGCTAGCTGGGCCTTCTATTTTTACCCACAAACCATTATCTGGGTAGACTTCATAGATCAACCCGAACTTCTTTACTGCATGGAAGAGGTCTTGCCAGTTGCCAGAAGCTGTGAAACTAAGCTCTGTGGCATCAAAAAGCAGCGTTTGAGTTAAACCCAAATTGTACTCGCCCAACAGCTCCGAGGCTGAAGGCGCCAAAAACTTTTCAAGAACCAATTCACCATCCAAATCCGAGTAGAAGTACCCCTCAACGTCCTCTACCGTGAGAGCCATCTTAGACGCCACACTCTCTAGGATTATTTGTCTCGTCTTAGAAGTGGTAGGCAAGCCAAATTGTCCAGTGGCTTGAAAAATCTTTCTTCTCAAATCAACTGGGTCAACTTTGCATTGGCAAACAAAGGTGCTTTTTCGGTCAAGCAACAAAGACAAAGCCCTGACAAAGCGGTACTCGTAGCCTTTGTCTTCAAGCTCAGCGACCAAGGATTTGAGCACTTTCTTCTTTTCCCCAATATGCGTCTTGTAGGCTTCAATGAGAATATTTGCAGCCTCATCGTTGCTGCTGGAGGGTTTAGCGTAGCGTGGCTGTATCTCGCCTTTCCTCTTCCACACTGAAAGCAAAGAGTTTGGAAGCATTTATGCGGCGCCTCGTATTTTTTGGTGACGCCTACGACTCGTACCAACTTCCATGGTTTCTTTGGAAATTATCTCAATTAGCCGGGCTGTTTTGCCTTCTTTCTTTCTGAGCAGTCGTCCGAGTCTTTGGACGTATTCTCTGTTGCTGCCTGTTCCACCCAGAACTAAACCTACTGAAGCGTCGGGCACATCTACGCCCTCGTCTAGAACCTGAGAGGTAACAACAACGGGGTATTTGCCGTTCCCAAAGTTTGCTAGTATTTCTCGGCGTTCGTCTCTTGGAGTCTGATGTGTTATGGCTGGAACCAAGAAACGCAGGCTAATCCTGTAGACCAGGTCGTTGTGGAGAGTGAAAATCAGGATTTTCTCTTTTCTGTAAGCTTCAAGCTGCTGGGCTAGTACGGTTAGTTTAGCTTCCGAGTTCACTGCAACTTTCACCGCTTTATTTCTTGCGAGTAGTGCTTCGCGTGCTTTTGGGTCTCTTCCCGTAGTCATTATGAATTTTTGGAAGTCAGCGGCGCTTCTCAAAGTAATTCTTCGTTGCTGAAGAAAGCTTCTAAAAATGCCCATTTGAGATTCGTATGTTTGCTGCTCTTGGGGTGTTAGTTCAACTGATATTTTCTCGCAGGTGTATGGTGATAGGTGTTCTCCTGTGAGTTCTTCGACGCCAATTGAATAGACTGGGTCGCCGACGAGTTGTGCAAGCAAAGAGTGTCTTTGATCACTTCTTTCGTAGGTGGCCGTTAAGCCCATGCGGTATGGTGCAGTGTACATTTCGGCTATCTGTATGTAGCCTGTGGAAGCTAAATGATGAACTTCGTCGAAGATTATTAGCCTGAACTTGTTGCCTAGCTGTTCTGCGTGTATGTAGGCTGAATCGTAAGTTGTAACCGTTACCATTCGCAGAGTGTTTTCGCCTCCGCCTACGGCACCCGCTTCTAAGTTGAGGCATTCTTTGACGCGTTTTTTCCATTGATCAATCAGGTCTAAGGTGGGAACCACAATGAGCGTTTGAACTTTCAACTGTTGAATTGCTTTTAGGGCGATGAAAGTTTTTCCGGCTGCAGTAGGCAACACCAGGACCCCTCTGTTGTGTGCTTTGCACCAATTGTTCAAAGCCTCGTTCTGGTAATTCCTGAGCGCCACATTACTTTTGAGTTGTTCAAGTGGCGACAGCATCGGAACATCATCTTCAACTTGAAGTTTGCTTTCAGCCAAGTATTCTAAAACGTCTTGGTAATGGTATGCTTTAATTCTGTAGCAGCCCACTCTTGGGTCCCATTTTCCGTATGGAGTTCCCGCTTCGCCTTTCAAAAGAAGGGTGCCTTTGTCAAACCACAAACGAAGCATACCAGTGAATCAATTCCAAACCAATTAAACTTGTCTTAAAAAACAGTCGACACAAAAACTTTTGCGCATAAATGGCGCCCTATATAAATTGTCGCGATTTCCTTAGAAACTAAGTGATTACAAAATAAATTTCTAAAACTTCCATAGATCTTAGATGCCTTCATCAGTGAAAAATTGGTCTTCTGAGTCTTTGTTATCGCCGGAATCAACGGCGTCATCGTCTTTGCATAAATCCCGATTGTATTTGACGTAGAATAGTTAAAGTTGAATACACAAATTTAGACGATAGCAGAGACTTCTATGTTGGTTTTGGTGCTGGTGTGCGTTCGGGTAGCTGCGAGTAGGTTCCGTCGCTGGTTCGGTAAGCAGCCACTCTGCCAATGGTTTCCCATTGGTCGCCTTCAGGGTGGCGGATCTGCACGGTGATGACTTCTGCGGTTGGGTCAGTTTTTCCAGCCCACACCGTTAAGGTTAAGAAATCTCCGTTTGGCAGCTTGGTTCGCATGCTTGCTTTAGGTTGAGACGTTCCAGACATGAAGTCACCCTCAAACAACAAATCTAAGGTTGATTTAAGAGGTAATATCTTTTTCCGCAAAAGATGAAGATCTTCAGTTATTTTTCTTTGCGGTTGGTGGTTTTTGCGGCTAATTCCGATCTTGGTGGCCCTAAAACAGAGACGATTTTTGAGTGTGAAAAAGTGGGCATTCAAAAGACGCTTCAAAAACTGAATCAACACTAAAAAGCCGATTTAACTTCAATGTACATTTCATTTAGAAATATTCAGCGAGATTTAAAGGATTAAGTAGAAATCGAGATTTCACCCCGAAGTCTTGCTTTTTCCTATATTAGGTATTCGACTTTGCGTTTGTGATACCGTTTGCATTCTTTGACGATTGTCGCCATAGTCGGCATACACGTCATCCCTGCAAAAAATATGAGTTGCGACGACTGATCATGCGTTGTTTCGTGGTATTCAGGGCAAGCTGCACATTCATCGGGGAACTCACTGAAGCATAGACGTTGTATTTCCAGCAACATTAATCCCTAATTTTTAATTGGGTGTTTAAATATTTAAGACAATCTAGAGCAATTTAGTCTGAAGCCCAAAACTCGATTTGGCTGTTTCGTCAAAGCAGTTGCAAGACGACAACAAATGAGTATGATTTGTAATCTTGTCAAAGAAGATATCTTTTTATTTTCTTAAGATTAACACCTTTTGGTGGAATTATGTCTTCGAATCCGCTTGACGCTTACAAGGAGTTTGATCCAAAACTCATAGATCAATATGAAAAACTGCAGGGTTTAACTTACTCAGAAGGAGCGTTATCCGTTAAGTTCAAACTGTTAATTGCTTTGGCTATAGATGTGGAACATGGAGCTTTGCAGGGAGCCATCGCTATTGGGCATAGAGCCCTCAAAATGGGTGCAACAAATGAAGAAATTGTTGAAGCCCTCAGAGTAGCTTATCAGATCGGAGGAAATAGAGCCCTCTTCACATCTGCACAAGTTTTACAAGCCTTATTCAAGCAGAAATAAGCTTTTGGTTAATTGTTGTTTTGCCCTTGTCCTTGAGCCCATATCAATAGGCGACGTATTAAGCCGTTGAGCTTTGTTTCTTTTTGTTTTCGGATGCTGCCCTGATATCGTTTATTCTTTGTTCAAGTGTTGGGTAGAGTTTGGGTAGGAACCGTTCTATGCGTGTTATTCTTCGTGGTCGCAGGTTGTTTAGCTTAATCAGGGCTGTTATCATCGGTTCGCCATTTAGGTACTTCACTGAGCTCAGGTCGCATTCTGTCTCTTGGCTACGGAGCCATTTAGCATTGACGTATAAAGCAGCAACTAAACCAAAAAAACCGAAGAATAAGGCTGCGAGCAAACTGGACAAAACTTTTCCTAAACTGCCCACGAGAGGAATTGGATCGATTGATGCAAAGTTGAAAAACACAAAGAACCCCATCAGAACTCCAATTATCGCGGAAGGAACTGTTAATCGAAAGAACTTCTTTGTTCCATGTCTTTTTTTTAGGTGAGTTAACTCATGAGCTGCTACAGCTAGCACCTCATCAGCAAGAAGCGTATCGAAATAGTTGGCATCGAAGAAGATCCTGTCTAAGAAAGCCATCCCGCCCACTCGCAACCTCGCCTTATAATAACGATCTAACTTGGTTTTTTTTAAAGTTCTGGTTACATGCATAATCTCTGCTAGATTGTCAAGGGATTCAGATGAAAAAGGACTTGCTTTAAGTAACCGCGAAAGTAATGCACTGATGATTCCCACGTTTTTGTCTCCCTTTACTTTATTGACTGTTATGGCTTTTTTAAGAGTTTAATTTTAAGTCTTACATAGTGAGCTTAGAATCAGAATAACGTTTAGGTTTACTCTTAAGAAGCGCATGAAATAAAAATGAAGATTAGATTTTAGCGTGCTTTGATGAGATGTCGCAAATCTCGTCTTCCACCTCTAATTCCTTTTTAGAATTGTTAGAGTCTACCCTTGTGCCCTCAATTATCAGCACGTCTGGCTTTGCCTCTTTGCAAGCTTCCATAAACGCCGCGGTTTCTTTTTCTCTGCGACCGTAAAAACGGAAATCTCCCGTGTAAACAATTGTTCCCGAAGAAGTGTGTATTATGTAGCCTGTTGCTCCAGAAAGAGAGTGGTCAACCCTGTAAGGCTCAACCTCTATGCCGTCTATGTGAAACTTTTCGTTAAACTTGAAGAGCTTGTATTTCTGGTCTAACTTTTTTCCCTTTGTACGGATAGTTTTTCCATCTTTGATGTGTGTTTCAAATCCATGCTCTACTCAATTTACCAGAGGGTGGAAGTTCAACTCATGGAAGAAGCTTGCCTTTCTTGCACTTTTTACATACTATTTTTAATAACCAAAAATATAATCAAGCAAGCGATATGTTTAAATTTGCATTTCAAGTGCCTTCTCAAAAGAAGGCAAGGTTGGAGAACATTATGAAAAGTAAAGCTTGGAAAATTTTTGCAATATTTTCCATCATGATTTTTGCTTTATCAATATCAACAAATTTGGCTAATGCAATTACTGAACTTTCTATACCGCCGGCCATAGTGGTGGGGCAAAATCCCAATTACGTGGTTTATGATTCAGGAAAGAACGAACTATTTACACCGAACATGGGCGACGGTACCGTTTCAGTAATCTTGGACAGCACTAGCAAAGTTGTAGCAACCATACCTGTAGGAACTTATCCCGCAACCGCAGCTTATGATGCTGGTAAAGGCGAAGTTTTTGTAGCTAATGAGGTGGGGCAAGGTCAACAAGGCACTGTCTCGGTAATCTCAGACAGCAACAATACTGTGGTAGCTACCGTAAACGTGGGACAAAGCCCAGAAGGAATAGTTTATGATTCTTCTAAGGGCGAGATATTCGTAGCTAATACTAACTACAATCCGGGTAGCACTACCCCATGTACAGTTTCGGTCATATCAGACATTGACAACACCGTGGTTGCGACGATCACAGTAGGTGTGGCTCCCACAGGCATGACATACGATTCTGGAAAAGGAGAGATTTTCGTGTCCAATCAGGATAGTGGCACTCTTTCAGTCATTTCAGATAGCACCAACAAGGTGGTCGCAACAATACCCATTAACAATTCAGGCAGCGAACCCTTAGGCACGACTTATGATTCAGCTATGCACGAAATTTTCGTAACCAGCGGGGACTCTGCCGCCGCGTACGTGGTATCGGACAAAAGTAATTCCGTAATCGCAACGATTAGTCTAAGCGGAGGTTATTATGGAAATGTTAACAGCGGAGTTTATGATCCTGGCAGAAACGAAGTGGCGCTAGACGGAGACGCTGCTGTCGTTCTAATAAATGATCAAAACAACAGCCCTGTAGCATGGATACCCCTGACTCAGTTACCAGTAAGCCAAGAAGATTTTGGACCCTTGGCAAATGGTATAGCTTATGATTCCAGCAACGGATACCTTTACACTGCCAACTCTGGCTACTCCACGGTCTCAGTTATATCCAATTTTACTGGCGTGTCCGCATCCTCAGCGACTTCCACTCCTTTAACGACATCAACGTCAACTTCAAGCTCTTCATCAAATACTCTTCTATTCGCCATTATCGGAGTTGTGCTTGTTGCGGTTGTTGTTGTCATAGTAGCCTTCCTAAAGTTTGGTCATCGTAAAGCCGCATCAACCGGAGTAACAGGAAATCCAGATAGATCAACTGGTTCCGTTGCCCAAACAACCCCAGCAGTAACCAAAGATCAGAAAAATGAAAGCATCTTAGAAGAGTCAACTGAAGCAAACTCAAAAACTTCCAACGTTACGACGCCATCCTCAAGCAGTCAGACGCAGCAAGATCAAGCGCAAGTTGCTCAAACCGCTCAACAAAGCCAGCAGAGACCGCTTGGGCAACAAGGCACGCGGGCAGATAGATTTCGCCGACTTGTCAGCGCGTTCCAGCAGAAAGGTGCCACCAGTCCAGAAAAAGCTTTAACCGTCGAACAACTAGGCTTGTCTCACCAATTTGAAGATTTCATGGAAAAACGCGAGGGACAAACAAGAGTTTTCAAAGAAATTAACGGGAAATACTATCTTGATAAAGAAGCCCTTGAACAAATGAGAAAGCAAATGGCAAACGGAAAAACGTTTAGGCAGCAGTAAAACAACAATTCGGAGCAATTAAGCACAACATCAAGTTAGAGAGCGTATTTCTTCCAAGTGCTTGTGAGATTTCGTTGCGTATGTTTTGGAGCGCTGAGACTTCTGATTTTAGCTCTTGGATTGCCTTTTTCTTTTTGCCGATTTCTTGAAGGGGGTCTCTTCGACGTTCTTGTTCCTTTTCCGCAGGATCTTGTTTTTGCTCTAAAAGTTAATGTATATGTGAATGTTTTCGTTTTCTTGTAGGAGTAACCTGTTATTTTGAATTCTTGCCAAGCGGTCAACACTAATTACAGCTAATCGGTTTTTAAGAAAAAGGGGGAATGCTGGTGATGCCTCCGCTGGATGGGAATTCTAAGAGTCAAGAAATCTGTTCTAAAGCAATTATAGAAACGCTTTTGAACAAATGCCACCTAAGCAACATAGAGTATTGACAATGTCAAGAACAAAAAACCCAAGAATTGTAAAAATACTTATCGCTGTCATAATAATTGGTGTGGCAGCTTCATCAATCATTATTGCATGCAATTGGGAATCAATCTTTCCATCGAAATATCCAATAGCTCTCAGCAACATCATCTTTTCAACGGATAAACAGATTGAGTCTGTATCCATTGGCATCAAAACGGACAAAGCAAACGAACCGATTATAACAAATTTTTTAACCATTAATACCACCGGCTTAGAGCCGTTAGCAACACCTCAAAACATTCCACAAGGCGGCAAGTACGCTACATCAGATTACATAACGCCAACAAAATACTTCATAGGTCAAACAGTTGTAATTGATAGAATGTCTAACATTAGCCAGATACATGAACAGTTGACAATAATGATTACCTCTGAAATGCTACAATATACCGCAGGCTATATCGTTAACATGAAATCAACATGCGTAGGGTACGCGATTGCTATACCCATAAATGCAACATGGGTTTCAATTGCAGAGTGATACGTTTTCGAGCGTTGAATTTTTCCGACCCCGCCAACTTTGTAGAGGATTTCAGTAAAAAAAGAGGATACTGCGGGTGAAGTCGCAGTGGATATAGTGCTTTTTACTATGATTATGATATACACTTGAGTTTAGGTCGCTTGTTGCATCAAAACGGTTTCAGTGCCGTCTCCACTGTGCTGAAATGTAGTTTCAACATTTGCTTTAAGAAGTGTTTGAATACTATACGTTCACTATGCTCGATTTTAGTGCAGACACTATCCGATTATAAGTATTTTTTTAGGAGAAGATGAGCAGATTTATAAAACACATAGATAGTTTACGAAGTAGAAAGTGGTTTAGAGATGGCTAAACATGAAACCTCAACGCAGATTGCAAAGAAGCTTCTTGAAGAAAATGATGCATTATACAGAGGACTCAGTAACGGCAAGGGGAAAGCTAAGAAGGCTTAGTCATCAGCACTTGTCTCATTTTTAACCAGTTTAGTTACTCTCTTTCGTAATACCTTTTCACTTACAATATAGGACTATATTTTTTGAGGTGATATTATGAAAGATAGCGAATTTTTAACTAAAGAAGAGTGTATGGAAGCACTTCAACGTCTTCTACCAGAAGACATTGCTGAGTTTTGGAAAAGCATTTGGATAATTCAAACGATGAACTCCAAATATCCAAACTTCATAATCCACTACATTTTTTAGCTTTAACAAGACCTTAGTTGACTCTGAATAGAGTGTTAACGAGTTGCCGACAAAAAGTGAAATGGAATCAAACCCTAATAAAATACATACGGTTCATTTGACAGATGAGAAAGCAACTCTTCTTATTCCTCTTTATGCGAAAGCTTTAGACAATCTTTCAAAGCACTCTATTCTTCATGATGAAAAATCAGATGAAATAGTCAATATGATTGACTACGATTTTGAGAAGCTCAACAATTTTGGAAATGGCAACGTCATGGTTATTAGAGCTAGGCAACTAGACGAGTGGGTTAAGGAATTTCTCAAATTAAATCCGAATGCAGTAGTGTTGAATCTTGGTTGTGGTTTAGACACGAGAATCAATCGGATAAACCCGTCTTCTGATGTAAGTAGGTTCGACTTAGATTTCCCAGAGGTTATAGAGGAACGTCAAAACTTTTATTCAAATCATGATGGATATCAAATGATTGAGTCCTCTATAACCGAGACAAAGTGGCTGGAAAAAATTCCTAAGAACAGACCAGTTATAATAGTTGCGGATGGAGTATTGGAATACTTGACGGAAGAGGAAGTAAAAGAGCTTCTCAATAGAGTAACTAGCTATTTTCCGTGTGGTGAGATTGCCTTTGACGTTATGAACTCCTTTGCGATAAAAATGGGAAAATCCAGTCTTAAAGAGACAACTGGAGCAACGCACAAATGGGCTGTTGATGATATTCGCAATGTGGATAATTTAAATCCTAAACTTAAAAGAATCAATTGCATACCCATTCTTAGGTCGAAATATTTCCCCTTAAAATTCCGTATTGTTTATGGAATAATGACCATTGTTCCTCATGTAAGAAATATGATACGTTTGCTTCGATACGAGTTTTGATATCTAAAGAAAGTTCTTGAAAGCCACTTTTAGTGAAGTCTCCCCTGTCCAGAAGTGTAGTTTCAACACTTTCTTTATGAATCGCATGTGTTCAGTACACTTCTATGGTAGTAGAATTAGTTGACCTGTCTCGTTCATGTGACGCTTGTGGAAGAAAGCCTGTAGGTAACGGTGCGCATTGTCTAAAATGCAACATCTACTTCTGCTTCACTTGCATTGTTGAACAAATCTATCTACAAATAAATTACCCTTGAAGTGCCCAATGTGCGATAGACAATTTGGGTAATCTACTTTAAAAGGACTTTAAAATTGTGAACCCAAAAAAGGCGAGCATATGCTTCAGTAGTTTAACTTGCTTTCAATTATATTTCCGTGATTCCTAATTTTACCTTAATTTTTTCTAATGTCTCTTTCAAATAAGGTAATGCTTCTTTACTATCCAACCAACCAACATGCAAAAACGTTGGAAATGGTTCAGAATGGCAAAACAAAGGAGGTATAAGCGTTCATACCTACATTGTTTAAGCACAGTGTTCTATGAGCCAGAATACGGGGTACCCGTATTTCAGTGCGCGCACTGTCTAATTAACAGATTTCTGGAGTATCGATTAGGAAACATAGAGGTTAGTGCGTCTTCTGAATCAGTATGCTGTCCAACCCGCATCTGCTGTGATTACTGTCCCGTTTATGAAACTGGAATCATCGCAAGCAAGGAAAAGTGCAATTCTTGCAATTTCATCTGGTTCTCCTATTCTGGGATTCAGATTGATTCCTGCCATAGCCCTATCCATACCGAATTCGCTGGGGGCGTATATGGTAGTTCCAATATTCGTGTTTACCGCGCCGGGAGCAATAGCGTTGCAGCGAATTCCCAGTTTGGCATATTGAAATCCTACATTCTTGGTTAATCCTATGACTGCATGCTTTGATGCCGTATAGGCCGCTCCTGCTCTGGAACCCAAGAGTCCACCTGCCGATGCAATATTTATTATAATACCAGATTTTTTTCCGACAAATATGGGAATAACCTTTCTTATTGCACGCATTGGACCAGTTATGTTAACAGCGAATACTTTTTCCCAAAGCTCGTCTGTTACTTCTCCGGCAGGAACAAAATTGTCCATTATGCCGGCGTTATTTACTAGAATATCTAATGTTCCGTATGTTGCAACTGCGGTATCTATCATATTTTGGACAGCTTGTTCTTTTGTTACGTCTGCTTTTTGGCCTTTAGCAACCCCACCCTCTGCTGTAATTTTGGAGATAACTGCATTAACTGCTTCCAGATTAATGTCCGCGACGATAACCTTTGCTCCTTCTTTAGCAAAAAGAATTGCCATCGCTTTTCCCATTCCAGATCCAGCTCCTGTTATTAATGCAACTTTGTTTTTCAGACTCATTGTGATATATTCCTCAAATAACAATTTGAAAACTAGTCGCATAAAAATCATTTGCTGTTTTATATATTGACGAAGTTCTCTTACTCTCAGAACCGCTATAGAGACCTCAAGACAGGACGATTCATTAAGAAGCCTCGATGAAGAACATAATTCCTTTTTTGTTTGTTTGTCTGTGTGTCTGCGTCTGACTGAAGATAAGAGAGAGTAAGAGAGTAGAATAGAGAAGTAATTAATCAGAGAGGGAAAGATTAAATTTTAATCCCCAAACCCAAACCCAAACTACGACTAACTGACTACGACTCATATACTCTTTCTACTTTCCCACGCCCCCGCCCCCAACCAGACAAACACACAGACAAACAAAAAAGACTGATAGCGAGACGAAAGTTAACTTGGAAACAACTTAGACTAAGGTTGAAGAATAGCTTGATAAAGTTAAGTTTATCAAGCTTTTCATTTAAAATTTAGTTTATGCTTTTTCTCTAAACGTTGGATTTGTTTTGAGAGATAGTTTTTCGATGCCTAAATAGGACAGCAACTGAGAACGAGCTAAGGAGAAAAGACACAATCACCAACCATGAAAACTCTGAAACGGTTGGAGTTTGGCTTGGAGTTGACGTTGGGGTTGAGTTCAATGGTTCGCCAAAAACTAATGTTTGACTTGGACTCCAATCACTTGATTGACCAGTAAATAGATAGCCTGCCGAGCCAGCCACTGTGCTACCCGAAGCATAAAATGGTTCTTCATAGCCTATCAATGCCTGTACTTGGAAATCTATCTGAGTGCCATTAGAGTAAGTTGCAGGTAACCACATCGTCGGTATAGGTATAACTGTATAATCTGATTGTGAAGCGCTAATATATTTAGAGGCTGGTATGTTTGCTGGTGGCATTACTGGATAAAAAACCCAGTCATTCTGTACGAAATGTGGCTCCCATCTCAGGTTATAATACAGCTGTGTCCAATTACCGTCTGAAAGCTGAGTAGAAACAAATTGTTGGTTCTTAACTGTGACAACTATCGATTTGTTTTCGTTTACATGAGAGGGATAGATTGTTACTTGCCCTGTATAAGGGTCTGTTGAATTTGTTTCTGGAAAAAGGTAAGGGTCGCTGACTATTTGGACTGTAAATTCTGGTACAGATGGTTTAGATATCGTCTGAGCAGATGCAGATTCAATCGAGATTAGGCTTGAGGCTACTAAGATACCAAAGAGAAGTAAAGATAAACCCTTACTGATATTACCCATGATTAATTCTATGAATAACGTACAGATAAAAGACTTCTCGTACAAAACTCTTGACTAAAATTAGTTAAACTTTATTGACTAACAAAAAGTTAGAGTGCTGGAGTTCTCGGAGACCAATCTTTCCTTTCATTTCTCAAATACTTAGCAAATAGCAAAGCTTCCTCACTAATCAGAGTCTCAAGCTCCTTCTTTTTCCCGTTCTTATTCTCGGTATTTCCACATAAGAATTGAACAAACTATCTAACGCAACCATGAAACTTTTAGTTTCATCATCGTTAAGATATTCTCTTTTCCCAATTTTTCCACGCGACATTAACTCAGTTTTAGTAGTGAAATCCTTTTTGCTCAATTCCTTGCAGAATCCGATAATAAAATCATCTATAACGTATCTGTAAATCTCCATGAAATCACAAATAAGCGAAGGCTTACCAAACTGCTCACTATGCAAAAATCCTAAAAAAGGCTCAAGTTTTGCATTAACAAGTGCTTTATGAACTTTCCAGTTAAGCATCTCATAACCTAAATTGAAAAGATTATTGATTCCATCATAGGCTTTGTATGTTCTTCTGCATTCAGGTCTTATCCTTTCAGGTATCAAATCAAAAATTTGTTTAAAGTAAAATTCTGCACAATGCGCTTCATAAGTCGAAAGAATAACTCTAACCTTAACTAAAACATCACTATCAACATTCTTAATCCTTGAAATCATAGCAATATCAAACGGTTTTAAACAGTATTTACTCAGTACCTTGTTTTGTCCTTCTATCTTAGTTAAAACAATTATTTTCGCAATCTCTAAAGCTCTACCATCCTTTAACGCTTCATACTGTTGTATTCTTGTATCAACATGGTCGTCATTATCTAAACTTCTAAGCATTGCAACAGGTCTGCCTTTTTGCGTAGTTATCAAAACATCAATATCCCAAAAACCTAAAGATGCTAAAGCACCTGTAGAAACACAATTACCGCTTTTAAGTACAACTTCTCCAATTTCTTTTTCAAATAATGGATAACGTTGAACATTTCCAGTTCTATCTTTAACTGTGAAACATCCTTTTTCCATACCTAAATAACTGCCTTGTTTATCAAGCGTTATTTTCTGGGTTTTTGAACCTTTAACCATTTTTAAACCTTCATTTCAAACTATTAATAACTATTAATGATAATTAATTAATGTTAAGGTAAGAAATATAAACATTTCATTTATTATTAATAAGTATTAGTGGCTGTTAACATGACAAAAAAACTTATTTTAGATATTGATAACGAAACTTGGAAAGAGGTCTTAAAGTACAAAATAGATAACGACTTGAAAAACAATAATGAAGCGGTAATTATACTGATAAGAAAAGCTCTATCCAACAAACAATCTTAATTTTTTGTGCCCGTAAAACATCCTTTTTAATATTTATTTCTTTATAGGCTCAAGAATCAACGTAAATTTTTGTTTTCCATCTAATACAGCTTTCAATTCTTCCTTGTTAGCGAGATAACGTTCATGCTTTAGCATTACAGTTATTTTTTTTCCATCTTTAGTTAAACTCAAATATCCACAATCTTTCCAGTTTATTGGCATTCAATCATCTCCTTTTTCAATTCTCTTTTTCTGTTGTTTGATAATATTTAAAGTAATTTTGCGAGTTTCAAGAAATTGTTTAATTTGTTTATCTTGATTACCAAAACGAAATATTACCTTAGGCGGTTTCTTATCTCCTTTATAACTTATCCTAACAGTGGAAGTTTTTTTGATGCATTGCATAATTACATATTTCTGTAAATTCGAATTTCCACTTTCAAGACCAACCCAATTCATAACTTTAACATTAGTATTCCAATTAACTACACGATTAAAAATAACTAAATAATTACCTTTCAAACATCGATAAATAACTCTCTTTTTTTCCTTAACAACATACTCTTTCATACTTGAGCGTAAAATAATAAATCCATCAAGTTTAAACCAATGATAAGCACGATAAGCCCATAACTTCACTTCTCTTAATGGAGTATTATCAAAATCAAGCCTGATTGTTTCTTTATCCCAATCTCCAATAACTACACTTGAAATATCATTAGGCATAACTAATTTTGCAACTTGATATAATTCTTTTTCAGTACCTTTAACTTGAATCCTTTTTTGTTTGCCTTCAACAGAACCATAAAAAGCAACTTGAAAAGTTTTTAACTGTTTATTCTCGGTCGTGTGTCCCACTCTTCTTTTTCGAGATATTTATCTGGATTAGAAAGTAATTTGTTTGCATCTATGGTTAAAAATTGACTTTTAGGTGAATAACCTTTTTTTGTTTCGCCATAATCAAATATTTCTTCTCTTAATACTCTTCTTAAAGTTCTGCCATCATTTGCAAATAAATTAATTCTTCTTGTCTTACCGTGAACTGTACCGCTAATTGAAATTACTTTTTCTCTTGGTCTGTAAGTTCTTCTATATTTTTTAGGTGTATATTTACTAACATTGGCTTGTGCAGGTCTATTTCTAAATTCTCTTATGTAATAAAGTATTATTTGCCGTCTTAATCCGATATGTTCGCTTCTAAGTTCTTTTTGAATCTGATTAGCACTATAACCTCTTACATTAAGTTCTCTTATTCTATTAACTTGTTGAGGTTTAACTCCTGTTTTTCTGCTCAAGAAGTTTCACCTTCTAAATGTAACTTTTTTTTCTCTTCTTCCGTTAACGGAGCTTTACGCTCAGATTCAAAAGAACGTACTCCCTCTGTAAAATGATAACTAAAACCTAATCTTTCCTTATTAATTTTATTTTGATATTCAATAATTGATTTATGCAGTTTTTTCATGTAAAAATTAAATGATTTAGATAAATGAAATATTCCGTTTTCATCAACAGTTATTAAACCAATATTCTGTATATGGTTCAATATTTCTTTTGTTTGGTTAAGGTGAACTGCTTTTGCTATATGGCATTCAGAAATTAAGGCATTATTCAAGTCTTTTTTAGTTTTATTTTTACCTACCGTTAAGACTTTCTCTATTATATTTAACACTTCATAAAATCTCAATTTATCGAAATATTCTTGGTCGCCTTCAATTTTTTTAGAAGTTAGCTCAGTCATTTTTAGAGCCTTCTTTTATCTGCTTAATCCAATTAGTTTTTAATTTTTCATTTCTTAATGTATTTATTTTTTCGATTAATTCTAAATCTGATAATTTTTCATAATGATTTGACTTAATAAATTCGTTTAAATCTAAAGTAAAATCTCGTTCTTTTTCTATTTCCTGCTGTATTTGCGGTTTTTCTTCTTTAACCGATTTGCTTGAATTATTTTGAGGTTGAGAAGTTTCAGATTTTTCCATTTTTAATTTTTCTTTTGCTGTGTTCAAATAATCTATTCTTGTATCGGGACAGAATGCCATTGCTAATTCATTTAATACGTCAGTTTCGTTCATGCCTTGTCTTAGTTTTTCTACAACAACGTTAATGTTGTACTCTCTTAGTGTTGAACCTGAGCGTTTTCTGTATTCACTCATTGCAAATCCTCATTTACTTTTTCATTTTTTTCTGTAACTGTAAAAGTATTTCCGCAACTTCTACATCTAAAATTATTAAAATAAAATCTAAAATACGTTTGAGTTGAATTGCATTTTGTACATCTATGATTTTTCACTATTGTTTTTTGCATAGGCATCAAACAAACAATATGTTTGCATCAGATTTAAAGTATTTGTCTGATTAATTTTTATATATAAAAATTATTGAATTTGGTATAAAAGAAAGGTGAAAGTTTATGACATATAAAAAAATTTATACACATATTTTGAATTTGGTCTAACTATTTATGAATAGTTAAATTACTATTTAACTTGAGAAAAACTTAGGGTATTTTGCATAAAATGACATTTTTATGTCTATTTCATAGACTAACCAGAGAACGAATGAGCGAATGAATGAATGAATTAACGAACGAACGAGCTAACTCGAACGAGCTAACTAACTAACGAAAGAGTGTGTGTGAGTTAGTGATAAAGATTGTAATGGTAAGTCGCAGTCGTAATGTTTGGGTTTGGGTTTGGGGATTAAATTTTAATTTAACCTTGTATGTGGATTAAAATTTAATCCAACCAACCAAATTAAAATTTAATGCACAAAAAAAATAGGGATGAGCGTAGCAGGTTAGGTTTTTTCAGTAGTCAAACAATTAAGAAGCAGAGATAGAACGCTCACGCTCAATAGGAAAATAAAGTACATCTAACCGCTATGACGTACATTTCAAAAGTTGACTCAACCAGACACATCCTTTTCCAAGAACAAGAAGATTGATAGAGTAGAAATGAGAAAGGACAATGAGTGAAAGGTTCATGAAAATAAAATTCTTAGGCGCAACACATCAAGTGACAGGATCAAGCTACTTACTGGAAGCTGCTGGAATGAAGATCCTCGTCGATTGCGGAATGTTTCAGGAACGAGATTATTCCTACAGAAACTGGGAGACCTTCCCTGTTCGCCCAAACCAAATTCAATACGTCCTCCTCACTCATGTTCACCAAGACCACTCCGGACTTATTCCCAAGCTTGTCAAGGAAGGATTTACCGGAGAAATCCTGCTGACCCCCGCGTCTAAAGAGTTGTTCCCGATAGTGATTTTGGATTCTGCTCGAATTCAAGAAGAAGATGCAGCTTTCAAGAAAAAACGCCATGACAAAGAAGGCCGAAAGGGACCATACCCTGAAATCCCTTTATATACAGTCCAAGATGCAGAAAAGTGCTTTCCCCTCCTGAAAGCTGTTCCATACGAAGAGTTTATTTCTCTAAATGACCAAGTCAAAGTTTGTTTCCACGATGCCGGCCACATCCTTGGCTCAGCCATGATTGAAGTCATCTTCCAAGATAAGAACGGACCGCAAAACATAATCTTCTCCGGCGATATCGGTCAATGGGACAAGCCGCTTCTCAACAATCCCTCTGTCTTTGACCGAGCAGATTACGTAGTCATGGAGTCCACCTACGGAGACCGCGATCACGATAGTCCACAAGATGTAGATAATAAACTCAGCGAGATTGTTAATGAAGCCATCCAGACAGGGGGAAACGTCATTATCCCCACCTTTGCGATTGAGCGTGCCCAAGAACTCTTATACTACTTTAGCTCATTGGCGCGTACAAAAAGGATTCCTTATATCGTGACCTTTCTCGATAGCCCCATGGCCATCGAAGTCACGAAGGTCTTTGAACAAAGCAAGAAGTATTTTGACAAAGAAACTCTGGAGCTCTTTAAGAATGGTCAATCCCCCTTTGACTTTCCAGGGTTGAAACTCGTCGAATCCATTGAAGGGTCCAAAGCAATTAACCTGATAAAAGGGTCAACAATCATTATGGCTGGTTCGGGGATGATTTCGGGAGGACGAATTAAGCATCATCTGGTCAGAGAGATAACTCGACCACAATCCACGCTTCTCTTTGTGGGATACCAGGCAGTCGGGACGCTGGGACGACAGATCTTAGACGGCTCATCTCCCGTGCGAATACTAGGACAGGTCTATCCGGTGCGGATAAAGATCGAGAATATCGAAGGTTTATCTGCCCATGCTGGCATGAGCGACCTGCATCGCTGGCTAAACAACTTCAAATCCCCGCCGAAACACATTTTCCTAACTCACGGCGAAGAAAAAGCGATCTTGAGCTTAGAGAACTATCTGCATTCAAAGGGCGGATGGCAAGTGACCGCTCCAGCACACTTGGAAGAATATGAACTCTGACTCCTCTAAAGAGATTAAGTATGCATATTAGTGCTTGTGTAACCAGGAGTTTGAACTCTCACAAACCATACTCTGAGGGAGAGCTCTCACCCCTTTACCCCAATGAACGCACGTTACAGAATCCTTTCAGCCCTAGCGCTTGCTTGAATTCTGGTTTGAAAATAAGAATTTGGAAAAATATGAACCAAAGTGAGGTAACTGCTAAGCGTGCTCTCTTTAGGTTTAACCGCTAATTAATCTGACTACTGCGTATTCCTAAAGCCACCGAGAGAAGCAACGTAAAGTGGGGATTAGAATTTAATGCACAAAAAAACATGGCAACTCTTTCAAGTCACTATAACAACATCCATTCTTTTGGCAAGGTAAACCTGCCATTTTTTGCGGGTTCAAAATGTGCGACCTTGATGATAGCATCGATGTTTAGAGGCCCGCAGATGTGTCAGACTGTGTAAAAACTTGGAATTAGAAACGAAGTGCGCTTGGTACTCAAACCCTCTTCTTACACCTGATCACTTATATTTTGCCTTTCTACATTCTCATTAAAGCTATTAGCATGCCAACTCCGAG
>Ga0209777_10000136_pt1 | contig 122270 bp, 107 predicted proteins | sample FrelakmetHBP12HB_FD_187147 | JGI IMG/M metagenome (GOLD analysis project Ga0209777, IMG submission 187147) | Freshwater lake sediment microbial communities from the University of Notre Dame, USA, for methane emissions studies -HBP12 HB (SPAdes)... | ecosystem: Environmental > Aquatic >... | reverse complement strand
GCCGCCAACGGGGCGGAGGCGATCGACCTGGCCGGACAGATGCCCAACCTGCACCTGCTGGTCACCGACGTGGTGATGCCCGGCATGAGCGGCGTCCAGCTCGCCGCACACCTCACCAAGGCCCGGTCGGACCTGCCGGTTATCTACGCCTCCGGCTATTCCGAGGAAGGCGTCCCTCGCGCAGCGGGCGACGGGCAAGGGGCTTCGTATCTGCCCAAACCGTTCACCGCGGAGAAGCTGCTCCGGCAGGTGCGCGAGGCGCTGGATCGCCGCGCGTCGGCGGGTGCGTCTGCCCCTTCAGGGGATCAGCCGGTCGCCTGACTCCGCCGCCGCACCAAAAGGTTCACCTGACGCGCCGGGCCCGCTTGACAATCGAACGGGTGTTCTGTAACCTCGACCCAGGGAAAGGAGGCGCCGGTGACCAAGCACGACGCCGAGCGGAAACGCAAGATCCTGGACTACATCGCCGCTACTCTGCGGACCCGCGGGTATCCGCCGTCCGTGCGTGAGATCGCGGTCGCGGTGGACCTTGCCTCCACATCGGCCGTTCACCACCACCTCCAGATGCTCGAGCGTGAGGGTTACCTCGAGCGGGGAGCAGCCCAGTCGCGTGCCATTCGTCTCACCCCGACGGCCGCGCTGCGGCTCGGGCTGTCGGGCGAGCTGATGCCTCAGTCCGCCGCGACCGAGGCGCACGTACTGCCGATCGTCGGCGAGATCGCGGCCGGCGGCCCCATCGAGGCCTACCAGGACGCGTCCGAGAGTCTGGCCGTGCCGGACCTGCTGGCTCCCTCGGGCGACGCCTACGTCCTGCGCGTCCGCGGCGATTCGATGATCAACGCCCACATCCAGGACGGAGACTTCGTTCTCATCCGGCCCCAGCAGACGGCCCGCGACGGCGACATCGTCGTCGCCCAGGTGGAAGAGAACTCCGTCACCCTCAAGCAGTTCTTCAAGGAAGCGGGACGGATCCGCCTTCAGCCGGCCAACCCGGACTACCCGGCGATGTTCTACAACGACGTCCGGATACAGGGGAAGCTGATCGGCGTCATCCGCCGCCTCGACTAGGCATCTCGCTCCGCCAGCCGGTCGATGCCTTCGTTGCCGCGCTGCGCTCCTCGCTCACGCACCTTCAAGGTGCGCTCGCTCCGGTGCTCGGCGGCGCGTCGGCCTCGGCTCGCCGGACGACGCTCGGGACCCTCGGGAACATTTCTTGGCCTCGGCCGTCGGGTCGGCGAGATTGGTTCTTCGCCAACTCGCGAGAGCCGTCCACATCGGCTGTCCACAGTCCGCCCACAGGGCGTCGAATTCGGGGATAGATAAGCCGTCCGCTCGTCGGTTCGGTTGATCCGTCGGAGCCCGGCGCAGCCAACATTGGAGTCGCCACACCAGACCAGACAGGCCGAGGGACCCACGACCGGTGATCGACAGACTTCCGCCGCAGAACCTGGATTCCGAGCAGGCCGTGCTCGGCTCGATCCTGATAGACCGGGACGCGATCATCGAGGTCGCCGACTTCCTCCATGCCGAGGACTTCTACCGGCAGGCCCACGGGCGGATCTTCGCGGCGATGCTGCAGCTATTCGAGAAGCGGGAGCCGATAGACGTTGTCACGGTCGCGGAAACCCTCGAACGTGACGGCGACCTGGAGGCGATCGGCGGCGCCAGCTACCTCTCCACCCTCGGCAACGACACGCCCACGGCCGTCCACGTCGCCCAGTACGGCCGGATCGTCGAGCGCAAGGCGGTCCTGCGGCGCCTCATCCAGGCGGCGGGCAAGATTGCCGCGATCGGCTACGAGGACGGCGCGGACATCCAGGAATCGATCGACCGCTCGGAGGCCGAGCTGTTCGCGGTCAGCCAGCATCGGTCGAACGACGGCTTCAGCCCTCTCCGGACGCTACTCCACGACGCCTACGACCGGCTGGACTACCTCCACGCCCACCGCGGCGAGATCGTCGGCATCGCCTCCGGCTTCGCGGACCTGGACCAGCTGACCACCGGCTTCCAGCCGAGCGACCTCGTCGTCCTGGCCGCCCGGCCCAGCGTCGGCAAGACCAGCCTCGCCCTCAACGTGGCCGAGCACGCCGCCGTCCGCGAGGGCAAGACGGTCGGCGTCTTCAGCCTGGAGATGAGCAAGGAGCAGCTCGTCCTGCGCCTCCTCTCGAGCGTCGCCTCCATCGACTCGCAGCGCCTCCGCTCCGGCTTCCTCGAGGAGCTGGACTTCGCCCGGATCGCGCCGGCTCTGCAGGCGCTGTCGGACGCGCCCGTCTACATCGACGACACGCCCAACATCAGCACGATGGAGCTTCGGACCAAGGCCCGCCGCCTTCAGGCCGAACACGGGCTGGACCTTCTGATCGTGGACTACCTGCAGCTCATGCAGGCCACCACGCAGAGCCGCGACGCCAACCGCGTCCAGGAAGTCTCGGAGATCAGCCGCGGGCTCAAGGGCCTCGCCCGGGAGCTGAAAGTCCCCGTCCTGGCCCTCTCCCAGCTCTCTCGCCAGCCGGAGATGCGCGAGTCGCGCGAGCCGCGGCTCTCGGACCTGCGCGAGTCCGGCGCCATCGAGCAGGACGCGGACCTGGTCCTCTTCCTGTGGCGCGAGAGGGACAAGCCCGGCGACGAAAGCGACGTAGACGGCGAGGTCGTCAACCTGCGCCTGGCCAAGCACCGCAACGGCCCCACCGGCGAAGTGAAGCTGTGGTTCAAGAAGAGCCAGACGCGCTTCATGAGCTACGCCGGCGAGCGCTACGCCGAGGCGGTCTGAGCCTTCCGGGGCGCCGGGCCTAGACTTCGCAGACGAAGGCGGCAGTGACCGCCGGCATAGGGAGGAGTCAGATGGGCGTGATCATCGTCCGGGAGATGGTCGGCACCAGTCCTCACTCGTGGAGCGACGCGGCCCGCCAGGCCGTGGCCCTGGCCAGCAAGACCGTTCGGAACATCCGCACGGTGGAGGTCCTCCAGTCCACCGCCCGCGTCGAGGGCGGCGAGATCGTCGAGTACCGCGTGCAGATCAAGCTCGGCTTCGAATACGAAGAGTAGCCGGCGGCTCGGCGCGGGCGGCATCGCGGCCGCCCGGCCAGAGGCGTCGCGGCCCGTTCGAACGAGATAAGCCGCGGTTGATCGCAGGCAGCGACTATTCGCCAATGCAGTCGTCCGCAGTCGATCCAATTGACACTCGCCCGTTCGGCTTTCTACGCTACGGCCCGCCGATGGGGAAACGGCGGGTGGGGGCGGAGGAGTTGCGAGTGTCCCTCGAGTCGGAGATTGGCGACCGTTTCGACGAGGAGATGGCGCACGTGCGGCCGTGTTTCCCGCTGCGCCGCGCCAAGATCCAGCGCCCGTTCCTGCCGGAGGAGACTCTTCCGCGGGATCGTCTCTTCGGCTGGCTTGAGGCTCGGGCGAGCCGTCGCCTCGTCTACGTCGTGGCCGAGGCCGGCTTCGGCAAGACCACCCTCGTGGCGGACTTCCTGCGCAGGTCGCAGCTCCGGACCTTCTGGTACAGGCTCGACGAGGATGACACGGACAGCCTCGTCTTCATCCGATACCTCGTTGCGGCGTGCCAGGCGGTCGACACCAACCTGCTGGCGCGGTCAGCGTCGTTTCTTGCGGAGTCGGCGACCGAGCCGACACCCCTCGAGATCGTCACCGAGACGCTCCTCGCGGAGGTGGGCGGCCTCGGTGACATCGCCTCGGCGCTGGTGCTGGACGATTTCCACATGGCTGAGTCGGTGCCGGCCATAGGAGCACTGGTCGAGCGGCTCATCGCGCGGGCGCCTGCGGGCCTGAAGCTCATCGTGGCCAGCCGGCGGACTCCCGCCCTGTCGGTCGCCGCGCTGAGAGTTCGCGGTGAGATAGCCGAGCTGGGCCGCGAGGAGCTCAAGTTCGACGAGACGGAGACGGGACGCCTGTTCCGGGACTCGTACCATCACCCGCTCGAGCCCGATGTGCTGCGCGACCTGCAGGCGCGGACGGACGGTTGGGCTGCCTCCCTCCAGCTCGTCAAGACCGCGGTGGACGGCCGCTCGCCGGGCCAGGTGCGTGCCTTCGTGAACTCGCTCTCGGGGGCCGAAGGGGACCTGTACGACTACCTGGCCGAGGAAGTCGTCGGCGACCTCGAGCCGGACCTTCGCGACTTCCTGGTCCGAACCTCAGTCCTCGAGGACATCGAGCCGGAGACGGCGGCCGTGGCCGCGGACGTCTCGCCGGGGCGTGCCCGCCGCTTCCTTCGCACCGCCGAGCTGATGGGCCTGATGTCCAGGGGCCGTGATCTGGGCAGCGCGCGGAGACCGCATCCACTCGTCCGGGAGTTCCTCGTGGGTCACCTCGAAGCAGAGCTGGGCCAGAGCGGCGTCGCGGCGATGCATCGGCGGCTGGCGACGGTGATGGAGCCTCGCTCGTGGCGCATGGCGGCACGGCACTGGGCCGCCGCCGGCGATGCCGGCGATGTACGTCGCGTCATATGTGCCGCCACTCCGGCGATCATCGGGACCGGTGACCTCGCCGCGGCCCACGAATTCGTCACGCGCTTCCCCGACCCTGGCCCCAACCCCTGGTTCGACATCATCGAGAGCCGCCTCCACGCCGCGGCCGGGCGGTACGACGAAGCTGTCGCCGTCGCCGGTCGAGCTGAGGAGAGCGCGGCTCAGCTGGCCGTGGTCGATAGGTCCTACAGCCTGGCGCGAGCCCTCAACGGGCTGCACCTCGGCATGCTTCGACAGGACCAGGCGATGCGAACCGCGGCGTGTCTGGAGCTGTCGGCCAGCGGTGACCTCGAGCTGGCCGCGATCGCGAAGGCGGCGACATTGATGAGCGCCGCGTCCGATTCGGGCAGCCTGGACTCGCTATGCGAGGCGCTGGCGCACACCGCGCGTCTGAATCGCAAGAAGGGTCACCGGCGCCACGAGGGCATCAGCCTTCTGAACCTCTCGTTCGCGGAGATCGCCCGCGGGAACCATCATGCCGCCGCCGCAGCAGCGACATCAGCCCTCGCCTTGCTGGCCTCGGCTGGCGATAGCGCCGACATCGCAGCGGCTCGAATGGAGGCCGCCAGGAGCCTAGCCCATATGGGCTCATGGGCCGAGTCACTGGCCCACGTCAATGCTGTGGTCGGGGATACAGATCACTGGGTCGATCCTGAGGCAGTAGCGGAGGCCGCTGAGATACTCGCGATGTATGGGGACCCAGCGGCGGGGCGCCAGATCATGGAACATCGCCTAAGCCTCAATCCGCGGTGGTCGGAACACCCGTACTGGCGTCAGGTTGCGGCCCGGCTGGAGCTCGAACTCGGCGTTCCGGACCGCGCTGCCGAGCTTGTTTCGGCCGTGGGCCCCCACTCGGTGAGTGTTGGATTCGCTTGCGCCGTTCGCGCTCTCGATCTCCAGATTCGAGCTTCGGCTGGTGCCGACCAGACCACGCTCGGCGAGGCCTTGCAGGATGGTCTTCGATTCGCGGAGCGGCAGCAGGCCTGGTTCTGGTGGAAGAACATGCGCCTCACGCAGGCGCTGACCTACGGTAGCGAGCACCTCCTCGAGTGCCTTGCCTCGATGGAGGAGCTCGACGCTGCGTACCTGTCGATCCAGGCGGAGCTGGTCCTGCGAAGGCTCGGAGATCTCGACGAGCGCGGCTTCGACCTTGTGCGGCGCGAGGCCGCACGGCGGCCCGATCGATGGCGCCGGCCGTTGAGAGGCGTGCTGGCCCGGCCGGGCGGTCCGAAGGTGGAGGTCCGGAGGGCCGTCGAGCTCCTGGAGACTGCCGGTGACCAGGAGGACGTCGCTCGCCTCAGATCGATCGCGAAACAGCGATCTCTCCGTCTTCCGGATGCCGGCAGGGCGCTGATCAAACGGCTCGCGCCTCGAGTCTACGTCGAGGACCTGGGACGCGTCTCTGTGCGAATCGGCGAGAGCGTGCTGGCCGGAACCGAGATCCGCCGCAAGGTCCTGTCGCTCCTGTGCTTCCTCCTGACGAGGCCTCAATTCACGGCTACGCGGGAGCAGGTCCTCGAGGCGCTCTGGCCGGAGATGGATCCGGAGGCCGGGGCCAACTCGTTGAACCAATCGACGTACTTCCTCCGCCGTGTTCTCGAACCCGGGTGCGAAGACGACACATCCGCCGGCTACTTGCGGAGCGGATCGGACCTGATCTGGCTGGATGGCGAGCTCGTCAACAGCCGGAGCGCCGACTGCATGGGTCTGATCGGCCAGATCCGCAAGGATTCATCGCCCGGTCTCGTTGTCAGGCTGGCGGAGTCCTACACGGGCCGCTTCGCCGTCGATTTCATCTACGACGACTGGGCCGCGTCTTTCCGGGACACGCTGCATGCCAGCTTCCTCGACCGAGTAGAACGAGCCGTGACCGCCGACACGCAAACCGGCGCCTTCGATCGGGGGCTGTCGCTGGCCCAGCTGGCGCTGCAGGCGGATCCCGACGCCGAGCAGATCGAGTTGTGCCTGCTGCGCCTCTATCGACGCACGGGCGCAACCGCGGCGGCCGCCGAACAGTACGCCCACTACGCGGGCGTCATGCGCGAGCAGCTGGGCCTCGAGCCACCACCCCTGGAGTCGATCTGATCACGAGCATGTTCCCGTCGGTAGGACAGGTACCGTATTGACGTTAGTACTTTCGGGTACCTAACCTGCCGAAAGTCCGGTGCAGGCTTGCTGCCTCTGCCGCCGGGCGAGAACGAGCGGACGCGTAAGGCCTCGACCGAACTCGGGCACTTGGGTCGGAGCCAAGCCACGAGTGCGACCTACCGCGCGTTGATGTGGTGAGGAGAACATCCCGTGTCTCCCGAGTCCTGCAGTCGACCCTGGTGATTGCCATGTGGCATCGAGTCCAGAAACTGCTGGTTGTGATGGGGTCCGCGCTGCTCGTAGCATTCGGCGCAGGCGCAAGCTACCGGCCGTTCTGAGTACATCTCTCCCATAGCCGCGCGGTTGACCGCGCGGCTTAATGGCCGCGGCTTGACCGAGGAGTAGCCATGAGCCGGCGGCTGGGAGTGCTGATCGCGATCGTGGCACTGGCGAGCGGTGCGCTGCTCGTGAGTGCCGTTTTGTCGTACCGCACGATCGGGTCCCAGATATCGCTCAACGGAAAGCCCGATCTGATCTGGCCCGGCATCCTGTTTTGGATCGTGCTCACGATCGTCGGGGCGTCGCTTGTGGTCCGCACGCAAGGCGGCACATACGTAGACGTCGGCTTCGCACCAATCGTCGCGGCCATGAGCCTCGGCGGGCCGATCGTCGCCGGACTCGTTGCTCTTGTGGGGGCAACTCAATCGCGGGAACTGCGCCGCGAGGTCCCTTGGTACGGCGTCGTCATCAATCACGCGGGTATCACTGGTCCTGCAGTTGTCAGCGCCTACGTGTTGAGCCTAGTTCCCGATCGGGCAAACATTCCGGTACTCGACCTCGCTGCCACCGTCGGGGCCGCCTGCATCTTCTTTTCTCTCAACACTCTGATAACAGCCCTCGTCGTGACCATTAGGAGCGGCGAGCCAATCGGGAAGCTGGCACGCGCCGATGCCGGCGCCTACGCCATCATGCTCGCCCTGGCGCCTGTGGCGTGGCTGATGGCCCAAATGTACGTCACGGCCTCCTGGCCGGTGCTCCTGTTCACTGTGCCGCTCTTCACGACGCGCATGGCCTACCAACAGTGGGTGGAAGTCCGAGAGATGTTCACTGAGACCGTCCGGAGCCTCGCCGGGGCGGTCGACAAGCGCGACACTTTCACGAGCGGTCACAGTAACGAAGTTCAGCGGATCGCCATGGACATCGGCAAGGCGATGAAGCTGACCCACAGGGAGCTCGAGGTGTTGGAGTGGGGCGCCTTACTCCACGACATCGGCAAGATCGGCGTGCCGGACTCGGTCCTTCTGAAGCAGGAACGGCTGACCCGTGACGAGCGCGCCACGATGAACGCCCACCCGGTCCTGGGAGAGGAGATCATCTCGCCGGTCAAGCGGCTCGCCCCGGAGCTGCCGATCATCCGCCACCACCACGAGTGGTTTAACGGGTCGGGCTATCCGGACCGCCTGGTCGGCGACGAGATCCCCAAGCTGGCGCGGATCCTGCACGTGGCCGACGCGTTCGAGGCGATGACGGCTGCCCGGCCGTACCGGATGACCCCGCTCACACCCAATCAGGCGCTGGCCGAGCTGCGCAAGTTCGGAGGCATTCAGTTCGACCCGGAGGTCGTGGATGCGTTCGTCCGGACCAGGTGGGCGCGCGAGCTGCCGGACCCGGGCCGGGCCGAGATCAGGGACGTGCCGCTCATCGGGCAGGCCGCAGGTTCCCTCGCGATTACCGCGAACGCGCGCTCGGAGGCCCCGGGCGCGGACAAGTCTGGAGTGCCCGACCCGGCCCGCCCCAAACCAGCCACAGCCTGATCCGTGCCCGCACTCGGCGTCTTCCTCGGGCTCCTGCTGGGCCTGATCGTAGGCGGAAAGCTCGACAACCTGACCTACGTCCGCCTGCGCTGGCTGCCGGTGCTGCTGATCGCCGTGGTCGCGCGCTTCGGGCTCGACGCGGCGCTGTCGGCCGGGGCCGTGCCGGATGACCTGCGGCTCTGGCTCGTGCTGGCGGCCTACTTGCTGCTCACGGCCATGCTCGTGGCCAACCGCTCGCTCCCGGGCATGGCGGCAGCGGCCTTCGGGACCGCGGCCAACGGCATCGCCATCGTGGCCAACGGCGGCTGGATGCCGGTCTGGCAACCCAGCCTGGCCGCGGCCGGCTTCGACCCGAACACGATCCACTCAAACTTCCACCGGATGCTCGTCGGGCCTGTCGACGCCTCCTTCTTCGCCCACGGCGGCCCGCTCGTCGACGTCATACCGATCCCGATACCGCTGCTGCAATCGGTCGCTTCGATCGGCGACGTTATGCTCGGCGTGGGGCTGGCTTTCTTCGTCTTTGCCGCCGTCGTCCGGGCACCGGTCCTGGTCTCGATTTCGCTCCCGGCTCCCGAAGCCCCCGGCGTGGCGGCCCGCTGGACGGGTGCATTCGCTCATCCATACGTTCGGCTGGCCACCAACGGCCCCTTCTCCGCGATGTGGCTCGGCCAGGTCGTCAGCTCGCTCGGTGACCGCGTCCACCAGGTGGCGCTGGTGTACCTCGTGGCCCGGGCTACAAACAGCTCGCCCCTGGCCCTCGGGCTCGTCTTCGCCGCGATGACCCTCCCGACTGTCCTGGTCGGACCGTTGGCGGGCGCCCTCGTCGACAGATGGGACAGGAAGTGGGTGATGGTCGGCTCCGACCTGATCCGAGCCGGGATCGTCTGCCTGATACCGGTGGCTTCGGGTCTGAACGTTGGCCTCGTCGTTGGGCTCGTCTTCGTCCTCGCAGCGGTGTCGTCGTTCTTCCGCCCGGCCCGTTCCGCGGCCCTCCCCCAGGTCGTCCCGGACGAGGACCTGCTGACCGCCAACTCGTCGATCTGGATTGCCGACACGGTCAGTGACCTGGCCGGCTACAGCCTCGGCGGGCTGTTCGTGGCCTTCCTCGGCTCGTCGCTGGCTCTCGCCTTCTGGATCGACGGCGCGAGCTACCTCGTGTCGGGGGTGCTGGTAGCCGCGGTCGTCATCCCGCCGATTGCCGGCGGCGTGTCGGGCTCGGCCGGGGCCTCGATCACGACCTCGATTCGGATGGAGATGGTCGAGGGCTGGCAGTGCCTGCGGGCCGAAACCGTGCTCTTTGCCACGACCGTCCAGGCGACGATCGCCGAATACGGGCTGGGCGCGCTGACGACCCTCTCCCCGCTGCTGATCGCCTCGCTGCCGCTCGGGAGCCTCGAGGCCCCCGCCGCGTACGGCTTCTTCGAGATGGCCATGGGAGCGGGCCTGGTTGGAGGCGGCTTCGTCGTGGGCGGACTGGCGGAGCGCGTGCCGAAGGGCCCGGCGATCATCGCCGCCTTCACGGCCTTCGGCGTCGCCCTCATAGCGCTCTCCGCGACCGGCAGCCTGGCCCTGGCTCTGGCCCTGGCCGCGACGGTCGGCATCGCCAACGCCGCCTTCGTGGTTCCGAGCCAGACGATCTTCCAGCAGCGCACGCCGAGCATGATGCTGGGCCGGGTGGTCAGCATCCGGCTGGCCCTGGTGAGCGCCGCCCTGGCCGTGGCGATGGCCACATCGGGGGCATTGGCTCAGGCTTTCGGGTTGCGGCCCACGCTGGCCGCGTGCGGCCTGTTGACGGCGACGGTCGGGCTGGCCGGCCTGGCCGTGCGGTCGATTCGCAGGGCGTAGCAGCCTTTGCCGCGCCGATGCAACGCGTCGATGGGACGCGTCGGCTAAACTGCCCGGGAGCGATGCGCCGCGGGCCGTCACTTTGGTCTACGTGCGCCGCCTGATCTCGAGATCAAAGGCACCATCGGTGCCGGTACCAGGTGGGCCGAACCCAACGGCCACCAACACAGGAGTGGCACGACGGCGATGACCGACCTCGACAAAGACCGAGACGCGAAGCCCGAGGCTGACGAGGAGTTGCCGGGCGACGACGAGCTTGACGAAGGGACCGACGAATACGCCGAGACCGAGGCCGAACGAGCCGATCGCGAGGCCGAGGAGTCGGCTTCTGCCGGTGAGCGCCGCCGATTCGGGTTCGGCCGCGGCCGTCACGCCGACGAAGAGGTGGAGCGCCACACCGGCGGGTCGGTTCGAGACTCGCACGAGCGGGTCCACATCGACGATCGCCCCTCCGCGATCTTCGCCATCGTTTGCGCCGGCGCACTGCTCGGCGTGCTGGCCCTGACCTGGGTCAGCGGCGCGATCCCGCAGGGGACCGGACCCACGCTGACCCCGCTGGTCGTGCCGACCAGCCAGCCGTCCGTTGCGACGAGCCCGGCCGCGTCGGTCTCGGTCGCCCCCGGCGCGAGCTCGTCGCCGACGGCCGCCCCGACCGCCGCTCCGAGCGCCTCGCCGAGCTAAGCCCTGCGGCCCGCGGGACGCGGGCCCACTCCAGACACGCTACCGTCCGCTCAGGCTTTCCGGCCGGATCAGGCGTATCGTCGGCTGCGTGGATTCGGGGCAGTCGGTTCGGCTCCGGGCGGAGATGGTCGAGCGCCAGCTTCGCGGCCGCGGCATTCGCGACGAGGCCGTCCTGGCGGTGATGGCGAGCCTGCCGCGCGACCTGTTCGTGCCACCGGATCTGCGCTCGCAGGCCTATAGCGACGACGCCCTGCCGATCGCATCCGGGCAATCGATCAGCCAGCCATACATGGTCGCCCGCATGACCGAGCTGCTCGAGCCCCGGCCGGGCACTCGCGTCCTGGAGGTGGGGACCGGCTCGGGCTACCAGGCCGCCGTGCTGGCGGCGCTCGGCTGCTCGGTGATCTCCGTGGAGCGCCACGCCGCGCTGGCCGATGCGGCCCGGGCCCGGCTCGATAACCTGGGTCTGGCCGGCGCAGTTACCGTCGTAGTCGGCGACGGGAGCGTCGGGTGGCCCGAGAAGGCCCCGTTCGACGGCATCGTGGTGACGGCGGCCGCTCCCGCGGTCCCTAAAACGCTCCAGGCCCAGCTCGCCGACGGCGGCCGCCTTGTGATCCCGGTGGGGCCACGACGACGGCAGGAGCTGATTCTGATAGTTCGCCACGGCGACGCCCTCGAGCGGCGGGAGTGCGGCGCGTGCGTCTTCGTCCCGCTGGTCGGCAAGAGCGGCTTCTCCGAGGACGACGCGCGGCGCCGGTGGTTCGGCCGGCCGACGCTGTAGCTGGCGTCGTGACGCACGTCTTCGTGTCGCCCCATCCGGACGACGCCGCGCTCTCGTGCGGAGGCCTGATCGCGTCCCTGCGCGCCCGGGAGGAGCCGGTGGCGCTGCTCACGATCTTCAGCGGCCCGGGCGCCCTCGACCGCCTTACGCCATACCAGCGGCTGGCGCTCGGCTTCGGCCGCGGGGAGAAGCGGCAGCCCGCCGACGACGCCGATGGCACGGACCTGGATCCAGTGGCGGACCGGGAGCCGGCCGGGGACGACGAGCCGCCCACGCCCTCGGAGGTGATGGTCGTCCGGCGCGCCGAGGATCAAGCCTACGCCAGGTTCGTCGGCGCCTCGATCGCCTTCGTGAACCTGCCCGACGCCGTGTTTCGCGACTACCGGGGCGACGAGCAGCTGATGGGGCCACCTCGCCCCGACGATCGGGCGCCCGTCGACGAACTGCGCGGGGCCCTGGAGCTGCTCCGGCCGGCCTCGCTATACCTGCCCCTCTCGATCGGCGGCCACGTGGACCACCGCCTGGCTCGCCGGGCCGGCATCGCACTCCTGAGCGAGCCGGCGTCGCCGTACGTAGGCCTGACACTCTTCTACGAGGACTCCCCTTACGCGCTGAACGACGGGTTCGAGCGATTGGACCAGCTGGACCCGGAAATCCTGCGAAGCCTGCCGCCCGAATCGCGCTGGCGCCTGAATACGTTCAAATCGGCGAGGTCCTCGACCGAAAACTCGAAGGCCTGAGAGTCTACGAGAGCCAGCTCGGTCGTCTGTTCGGCGGCGAGAGCTCCATGGCAGCGGCCTTGCGCGAACAGGCGGCGCGCGTCGGCGGGTTCGCCGGCACGGGTCCATGCGAACGCTACTGGCGAGTCACGACATCCTGAACGGAGCCGAGCGGGGTCGGGCGGTGAAGCAGTACAACAAGCTCATTCGCGACACGGTCCCGGCGATCATGCCGGCCGGCGGCCGGAGGATGGTCACGCGGGCCGTAGTCGGCGAGGAGCTGCGGGCGGCCCTGCGGGCCAAGCTCGAACAAGAAGTGGCGGAGTACGACGCCGCTGCGAACGACGACCTCGCGACGATCGAGCTGGCCGATCTCCTGGAAGTAGTGATGGCCCTGGCCGCGCGGCGCGGCGCGGCGCGGCGCGGCATCGACGAAGCCACGATCCAGCGGATCCGGGCCACCAAGGCCGAGCAACGCGGCTCATTCGATGGCGGGCACTTCCTGCTCAAGGCCGAGTAGACGCCGGACCGGCCGCGCCGCCAGCGGCGCCCAACGGGAGCCGCGGCTCAGTCGACCCTCTGGCGGCCCCGCGGGACGCTCGTCGATGCGCGCAGCTTGAGGGCTGCCTCGTCGTACAGCGTCTCGATCGAGTTGACCATCAGCTCGATGCAGAAGCGGTCGTGGACCAGGTCGTGGCCGCGCTTCGCGATCATGTCGGCGTAGGGGTGATCCGATAGCAGCCTGACGATGGCGTCGGCCAGCGCAACGTGGTCGTTCGGCGGGACCAGCAGGCCGCTGACGCCGTTCTCGATCATCTCCGGGATCCCGCCGACCTCGGACGCGACTACGGGCCGGCTGAGCGCCATGGCCTCGAGGACGCTCAGGCCCTGGGCCTCCCGGTATGAGGGGAGGACGGCGATGTCCAGCGCGGCGGTGACAGCCGGGACGTCCTCGCGACGGCCGGTGAAGACGACGCGCCCGGTGATGCCGAGCGAAGCCGCCTGGGCCTCCAGGGAGTCCCGCTCCGAGCCTTCACCGACGACGAGCAGCCAGGCCTCTGGATGGGCCGCGAGAACGAGCGGCCAGGCCTCGATCAGCGTCCGATGGCCCTTCTCGGCCTCTAAGCGAGCCACGACGCCGACGATCGGCGAGACTTCGGGAATGGCGTAATCCTCGTGGAGCGTGCAGCAGGGCTGCTGATGGTTGTAGCGCTGGAGGTCCACGCCGTTGTAGATGAGACTGACCGGCGCCCCGGCGCGGCCTTCCTCGCGGATCTTCTGTTCGATCGCCCTGGAGACGACGATCAGCCGTTCCATGAGCGGTGTCAGCTGGCGGAGGGCCTGGCGGTCGTCGGCGCAGCGAACCCGGCTGGAGTGGACGGTAGAGATCACCGCGGGCCGCTTGCAGCCCTTCTCTCCGAGCAGCAGAGCGGCCCGGGTCCCGATCACCTCGGCCCGGTACATGTGGTTGTGGATGATCTCCGGCTCCATGGGCCCGAGAAGCTCGGCGAGCGCCTGGACTGCGAGACGGTCATCCGGTTCGTCGATGACGCAGACGTCTATGCCGGCCTTCTCCAGGCGGCGGACGCTGCTGCCGTGCGAGAGCGAGACCACGCACACATCGTGGCGGGCGGGGTCGAGCCGTGTGACGAGGGAGTAGACGTGCTCCTGAGCCCCGCCGTTCGTGCCGGTGGCCATGACTTCCACCACACGGACTCGCCCGCCTTCTAGCGGCGAGCGGTCGACCTGGATGTCGGCGCAGGGTTCGCCCAGGCTGTGGTCGGCGCCCATCAGTTGCCCCCCGCGGCCGGCCGAGCGGTCCGCAGGACGAGCAGTCGTTCGATCGGCGAGTCGATCGCGCCCCACTCGTATTTGTACGGCTCGTCTCCGCGCAGGAAGTCGAGGCGGGTACGGCCGAGCTCGATGGCTCGTCGGATGTATCGGGCGACCATGACCACTCCGGGGGATAGCTCTCGGGCGTCCGGGTCGACGCCCGCGTTGTAGTAGTAGACGGCTTCACCATCGTCAAAAGTGACCCCGGCGGCGATGCGGCGGCCGCCGACCGTCAAGAAGCTGAGATCGACGATACCGGTCGGGGCGCAATCCTCGAAGAGACCCGCGAAGAACCGCCGGCTGGCGGCCCCACCCTCGGTCGGCGGGAAGAGACCCTCTGCGCCCCACCGCTTCTGGTGGAGATCGACGAAGGCGTCGAGGTCGCCTATGGGATCGGCCGAGCTTTCGAGCCTCACCTCTCCGGCCGTCTCGGCGCGCCGGACCTTGCGCCGGATCTCGTGCCGCTCCTTGCCCCCGAGGGTCCCCAGGTAGCCTTCGTAGTCGACGCCGGGGGCGAGCGTGACGACCGGGCAGACGTCCTCCTGCTCGCGCGTGACAGACCAGCGGGCCGCCGGGGCCGCCCACTCGAGCGCCTTCGTCAGAGCGTCGGCCGCGGGGTCGCCGTTTCGCAGACGGCGCAGATCGACAACGTCCCATTCCGATTCTTCCTGGGCCGCAAGCCATCCCGCCACTGCCTCGCAGACCGGGCTGAGGTCCGCCGGGGCGGCCAGCACGGTGGCGTAGTCGGCGTGATAGGAAGCCCCGAAGAAGACGGCGGTTGCCGAAGCGGGCACGGGGCGCAGGGCCGATCCCGGTTGATGGCGGAGGATCGTTCGCGCCGCCACGTCTCCCGGCTCGAGCTCGTGGCGGTGCATCAGGGGGACGATACCGACGATATCGTCCGGGTTGGACCGGTCCGCGACCACCAGGGTCGTGTCGTGGGCCGTCGATCCGTAGGCGTCCCACCAGGCCCGCTGGACGCAGTGGCGCGAGAAGGGCGTCGCCCAGGGAGTGCGCGAGGCGAGAGCGTCCCAGGTCTCGGCCGCGACCGAGTCGAAGGAACACCGGACCGCGACCAGGCCCGTTCCCGTGGAAGCGCTCATCGGCCCGCCGCGGCGCAGCCGATCGACCCGCTGATAGATGAAGACCGGGGGGCTGGGGCGTCGGGGAGTTGGGCCTGCAGACAGCCGGGCTCGCTGTCTCCGGGGGAACGAACGGTCACAAAGCCGAGCATAACACCACGCCGCCGAGGGGCCGCTGATCTCGTTGCGAGGCGAACGATCGCCCGCTCGGTGGTACGACGACTATGCCCCGGTCATCGGCGCGGGGTTCCGTTCGCCGGGACTTCCAGCGCCGTCGCCTCGGCCGAGGCCTTCCGTACGTCCCGGTGCAGGAACCGGATCAGGACCAGGTCCCAGGCGACCCGAAGAGCGAGCTTGGGTCGGGCATGCATGCGCGAGCCCCGCCTGTCGGCCCAGACGATCGGGACGATGGCGATCCGGTACCCGCGCTTGCGGGCCAGGTAGATGAGGTCCACGTCGAAAACGATGCTCGTGATCCGCAGCCGGGCGAAGAGATCCAACGCCACGCCGCGTCGGAACCCCTTGAAGCCGCACTGGGTGTCCTTGACCGGCCCCGTGACCCAGGCCTGCGCCGCGAGACGGAAGAGCCGGCCGACCAGCCTGCGGAAGCGTGGCTGCGTCGCCCGCATGTCCGAGCCGTCGGGCTGGATGCGGCTGCCCAGCGCGATGTCGGCCGTCTCGAGGGCCGCGGTCAGCTTCGAGAGCTGATCGGGTGGTGTGGCCATGTCCGCGTCGGCAAAGATGAGGAGATCGCCGTCCGCGGCCAGCATCCCGGCCCGCACGGCCGAACCCTTGCCGCCGTGTGGCACCGTCAGCAACCCCAGACCGGGGCAATCCCGACGCGCAGCCGGGGAGGCCCCGGCCGTGAACTCCGGCCTCGCCCGGACCAGCGCAGCGGTGCCGTCCGTGCTGCCGTCGTCGACGACCAGCACGCTCACCGTCGCCGGGAGGGCGCCCTCGGGGGCCGCGGACAGGTAGGCGAAGAGCTCGTCCAGCGCGGGGCCGAGACGAGCTTCCTCGTTGAACGCGGGCAGGACGATTCCGAGGCTCGAAACCATGACCGGGAGTGTACGGGCAATCGCCGTTGGACCGCTGCGCCGCGGCCACACTCGGCCCTGCGGCGGGGAGCGCCGCGGCCCGTCTCGCCGGCCGGCGCCCGGGTCCCAACCCCAGACCGGCGCCGATGAGTCATTCGTACCGGTGGGAGTGGGACCCTCCCGATGCTACGCTGCCTCGCCGTGCGGATCCTCATCGGTCTCTATGCCCTTGCCATGCTCATTCGGGCCGTCGTATTCGGTCTGCACCCGGACGCCCCAAGGCTCGCCATGTACCCGGTGTGCACGCGGGCGGGCGACACCCGATGCGCGTCGCCGCCCGGCGCGGGAACGGCCCCGTGAGCCGGCGAGAGGCGCTGATCAGCGCCGCCGCTGTCTTCGCGATCGCGCTGGCCGTCCGTATCGCGGCCGCGGCCGCGGTCGGCTTCCCGATCCCGGAGGACACGGCCTACTACGCCGGCGTCGCCCGCAACATCGTCGAGGGTCGCGGCCCGATCAGCGACGCGCTCTGGAGCTACGGGACTCCGCCCCTGGTCGTGCCGCGCGCGGCCTTCGAGGTGTGGATGCCGCTGCCGTCGCTTCTCGAGGTCGTGCCGATGGCCCTCGTCGGGGCGGCCAACTGGTTCCGCGCCGCCCAGGTGATATCCGTGCTGGCGAGCTCGATCGTCGCGGTCCTCGCCTGGCGGCTGGGCGCCGACGTGGCCGCGGAGATGCAACTACCCGTCGGGCGGGCCCGGACCATCGCCGTCGGCAGCGGCCTCGTGGCCGCCATCCTCGGCCCGCTGGTCGTCTACGGCGCCCTCCCCGACTCCACGGCTCCCTTTGCCGCGATCTCTCTGGCGGCCTGCCTGCTCATGACCCGCATCGCGGCCCGCGAGAGCGCCGCCGCTACGGGCTCGAGCCGCGACCGGCCCAAAGGCCGCCGGCCCGAAGGCCGCCGGCCCGAAGGCCGCCTCGTCGTGCTCGGCCTCCTGATCGGCTTCGCTGCGCTCACGCGGAGCGAAGCGATCTGGCTGGCCCTGGCCTGGGCCGCCCTGGCCTGGTTCTGGACGCCCGGAAGCCGGCGCCGCCGCATCCGGCTCATCGCCATCCCCGCGATCGTTGCCGTCCTCGTATTCGCCCCCTGGGCGATCCGCGACTGGCTGGCCTTCGGTACGCCGCTGCCGGGCCAGACGATCTCCAACGCCCTCTACGTCAGCAGCCTCGACGTCTTCGCCTACCGGGACCAGCCGAGCCTGGCGAGCTACCTGGCCGAGGGTCCGGCCGCGCTGGCCGGCATCCACCTGGCCGGCATCGCCCACGATCTCGTGGCCGTCCTGGTCCTCCCGGCATTTCCGGTTGCCCCGCTGGGTCTCCTGGCCCTGCCGTGGGCCGGCAGGCGGCGCGCTCTCCGCCCCCTCGCGCTGACCGCCACCATCACCTTCGTCGTTACCACCCTGGCCTTTCCCGTGGCCACTCAGTCCGGCACCTACCTCCACGCTGCGGGGCCGGCGTTCGTCCTGCTGGCGGTCTGCAGCGTGATCGCTCTCGACGCCGTCGTCGCCCGGGTTGGGAAGCTACGAAGTTGGACCCGCCCCGTGGCCTGGCTCGGTCCGGCTTTTGCCCTCGCCGCGATCGCGCCGCTGAGCGTGGTCTCGGTCGCCACGGTCTCCCGGGGCGCGGACGAGGCGCGGGCTCGGTACGAGGCGCTTCCGGTCGCCATGGCCCGGGCGGGCGTACCGCTCGACGGAAGGAGCCCGGTGATCACCGACAACCCCATCTGGCTGGCCGAATCGGCCCGGATCCCGACCCTGGCCCTGCCGGAAGAGTCGCCGGACGCCGTGCTGGACCTTGCCGGCCACTTCGGGGCGCGGCTCCTCATCGTCCGCGACGACACCGGCAGGGAGTGGCCGGAGATACTGAACGCCGGCGGAAAAGCCGCCGCATGCTTCGAGGAGGTTCCGCTCACGGAAGCCTCGGGCGCCGCCGCCGTCAAAGGCTCACCTCTCGCCTCGATCCACGTCTTCCGGATCGTCTGTCCATGAGAGAGGGCCCGTATACTCCAATCGGTATGGACGCTACCCGAGGCGCCGCAGAATCGCGCGACTCGCGCTTCGACGAGCTGTACGCCGAAGCGAAGTCCGCGCTGGGCTACGGGGCCAACAACCTGAGGTCCGTAACCGAGAGGTATCGCGAGGCTTACCGCGACACGCTGGGTCGCTGGCATCGCCTCCGGGACCAGCTCGAGGTAACCGACCGCGCCCCGATTGCCAGGCGCGACAGTGACGACCCGGCGGCCGCGGCCGAGGCCGGCGCGGAAGACGCCCGCCAGAAGGCTCTCCGGATCGAGGTCGAGCGTCTGACGGCGGACCTCGGTCGCCACCAGCAGGAGCTCTCGAAGCTCGAGCTGTCGGTGCGAAGCATGGAGAACGCCTGGCTCTTCCTCGAGCGTGGCGACGCGAGCCTGGTCGCCGAGGTCGCCGACGCCGGCCTGGCCACGGACATGCAGATGCGCATCGTCCAGGCCCAGGAGGCCGAGCGCTCGCGGCTCGCCCAGGAGGTCCACGACGGGCCGGCCCAGGCTCTCTCCAACGCAATCTTCCAGGTCGAGTACATCGAGCGAATCCTGAACGAGGACGTGCGAATGGCCGGGAGCGAGCTGCGCTTCCTGCGCGAGCTGCTCCGCCGCGAGCTCGGCGAGGTCCGCACCTTCATAAGCCAGCTGCGGCCGCCGCTGCTCGACGAACTGGGCCTCGACGGCTCGATCATGGACGCGGTGGAGAGCATGGCCGCCCTCACGGGTTCCACCGTCGAGACGGACCTGAAGGCGCCGGGCGACGGCCTCAACCCCACTCAGCAGACCGCCGTCCTGCGCATAGTGCAGGAGGCCCTGCAGAACGTACGGAAGCACGCCGGTTCCAGTCGTACAGTCGTGGCGACACGGCTCGACTCATCGACCTGGATCCTGGAGGTGTCGGATGACGGGCGTGGCTTCGACGTCAGCGCGGTCGCCGCGCGAGGGCGGCGCAATTTCGGTTTGCAGTTCATGCGGGAGCGGGCCGAGCTGATCGGCGCCAAATTCGAGGTTCGGTCCCGGTCCGGCGGCGGAACGGTCGTCAGCTTGTCGATTCCAGTGGGAGAGGAGAACGCATGAGTTCGATGGACTACGCCGGACCGGAGCGGCGCCGGTCAGGGCCGGGCGGCCGGAGCGGAGAGAAGACGACGATCCTCCTGGTTGACGATCACGCGCTCTTCCGAGTAGGGGTGCGCAACATCCTGGAGAAGGAGCCCGGCTTCGAGATCCTGGGCGAGGCGGACGACACGCGGGGCGCCTTCGACCTCTCCGTGCAGCTTTCGCCCGACATCATCCTCATGGACCTCTCGCTGCCCGCTCCGGGCGGGATCGAGACGACACAGCGGATCAAGCGCGAGCTGCCGTCCGCGGGGATCATCGTCCTGGCGGTCAACGAGGACGAGGACGCCCTGTTCGACGCGATCAAGGCGGGCGCGGCCGCGTTCATCCTCAAGGACGTCGCCCCGGACGACCTGGTCGCGATTATCCACCGCGTCGCCAGCGGCGAGTACTTGATCAACGACAAGGTCTTCGCCAAGCCGGCGGTCGCGAGCCGGGTCCTCAAGGAGTTCCGTGAGCTGGCCATCTACGGCCAGGAGGCGGCCCCGATCTTCGCGCCGCTCTCACCGCGAGAAGTCGAGATCCTCGACAACATCGCTCAGGGCATGACCAACAAGCAGGTCGCCTACGCGCTGTCGATCAGCGAACAAACCGTCAAGAACCACATGTCCAGCATCCTGCGCAAGCTCAGCGTCAACGACCGCACTCAGGCGGTCGTCTACGCCATGCGCCAGGGCTGGATCAGAATGCCCGAGGACTGAGCCCGCCCGTGGCCATGGAACCGATACCGCTCCCGCTCCTGGAAATAGCCGAGCGGGCCCGGCGCGAAGTCGACCTCCTGACCAGGGAGATCGGCGAGATCGAGATGCTCGTCAACCAGGCCCGCACCGAGGCTACCCGGCACGAGCAGAAACGCGCCCAGGCGGCCGAGAAGGCCAGGACTTCGGGCAAGGAGTCCGAGGGCGACGACGAGGCCGGCGACCAGCTCCTGGCCCTGACCAAGCGATCCGCGATCATGGAAGCGCAGGTCGACATCCTCGAGGGCAAGCTCAAGATCCTGACCCGGTTTCGCGAGAGCCTGCGCCGCTACAGCGCCGACCTCGATCGCGCCTCGATGGGCGGCGTCGTTCCACAGCACACGGCAGACAGGCTCGACACGAGCACGCCGCTCCCACCGGCTGTCTCGCGACTCGTGCTTGCCGCCCAGGAAGACTTGCGGCGCGAGATCGCCAGGGCGATGCACGACGGCCCCGCCCAGAGCCTCACCAACATCGTTCTGCAGGCCCAGATCGTCGATCGGCTGCTGGACCGCGACCCGGCCCAGGCCAAGGCCGAAGTCGGCGAACTCGTCGGGATGGTCCAGCACACGTTGGACGCCACGAAGGCCTTCATATTCGACGTCAGGCCGATGGTCCTCGACGATCTCGGCCTGGTGCCCACGCTACGGCGAGTCGCCCGCGATCGCGGCCGGCGCTCCCAGGTCCCGATCGAGTTCGAGTCCTACGGAGCGGACAAGCGGTTGCCGATGGACATCGAGAGCGCGCTTTTCAGGCTAATCGACGAGACACTCACGGGCTTCCTGTCGTGCCGTCCGGACCGGATCTCCGTCCGGTTCGAGTGGGCCGCGGAAAGGACGGAGGCTCGCATCGCGGCCAAGCGCGACGACGTCGCCGCGGACGAGGAGCCCCCGGTCGAGGAGCCCGAACCGGCGCCGCCGGACAAGCGCGGCAAGGCGGCCGAACGCGACATCCCCGAGGCCCTCAAGGCAATGATCGACGAGACGCGCGCGGCCAAGGTCAGCCGTGCCGCTCGAGCCAACCTGCCCCTGGTCCTGCCGGCCAACACGTGGCGCGAAATCCAGCAGCGCTCCGACACCATCGGCGTCAGCGCCGAGCTCGTTGACGAGGGCCGGGAAGTCGTCCTGGTCCTGCCGGCGAGTTGATGCCGGGTCGGGCAGCCCGGCCGCCGGGGGATGCGACCGGTCAGGGCCTGATCGAATACGGCCTGATCCTGGGCGTCATGGCCATCGTCTGCATCGTCTCGCTGGTCTTCTTCGGTGACCAGCTCTCGTCGTTGCTGAGCCTGGTCGCGTCCGCCGTCTGAGTCCCGGGCGCATGCCAGGGTTGCGGCCACCGGTCCCAGTACTATCTGTCCGGTGGATTCCGGAGATTCCGGCGCATATGCTTGTCAAATCTCCGAAAGGAGGCGCTCTCATCTGGAGGTTCCGATGATCGTCAGATCCGAGAATGGTCAGGGCCTCGTCGAATACGGCCTCATCCTCTCGCTCATCATGGTGCTCGCGGTCGCGGCCTTGGCCCTCGTGAGTGGGACCGTCAACGACATGCTCAGCAACGTCGGCGCGGCTATCTGACGCTCCCCTCGCGGCGAAAACGGGCGGCGCCCAGTGGCGCGGCCCGTTTCTTGTTGTCTCTCGCCTTCTTGTTGCCTCTCACGAGGTCAGGAGAGAGGTAAATATCGGCCTGTGACCGAGAATCCTTCCTACGGGGCCTAGCCTATTGGTATAGTCGTCGTTAGGTTGGCCGCAAGGCTACCGTGGTGACGCCTGTCACATGTGCTCGGGAGTATCGTCGTGAAGCGGTCCAATCGATTGCTGATCCTGCTCGGCCTGATCGTCGCCATCTCGGGCGCCGTTGCTGCTGCCGTGGTCGCGAATGGCAGTGGAGGCGGGGGTACGGCGAATGCGACTGCCAGTGCATCGCCAACACCCACGCCGGAGCCTACGGTCCAGGTCGTCGTGGCCAAGGGGGACATCCACGCTGGCGATCAGATCACGGCTGAGATGGTCGGGCTCAAGCCGATGGCCCTCTCCGAGCGCGACGCCCTCGGCCCGGACACCTTCTCGAGCGTCGACCAGGTGATCGGCAAGATCGCGGCGGCCGACATCGGCAACGGCACGGCGATCGTCGCCAGCCGCGACTTCTTCTCCATATCCGGAGCCGTGACGGAGGGCAAGGACCTCTCCGGTGCGATCACTCAGGGTATGGTCGCCGTCTCCATGGAGATTGACCAGACGAACGGCGTCGGTACGCTCATCGTGCCCGGGGACCACGTGGACATCATCCTCAGCGTGTACGTCGATACACTCGCGCTCACCGCCCCGGACGCCGCCAAGAATTCGATCGTCCTCGCGGGCGGGCAGCAGGTCACGAGCAAGATGGTGATCCGCAATCGCCGGATCCTGGCTACGCTCCTGCCGCCGGAGGTGCCGACCGGGGCTGCGGCCACCGCGAACCCCTCCGCGCCGCTGGCCAGTGCGTCACCGTCCGCCGGAGTCATCCAGTTCACCAGCCGCCACATGGTCGCGATCGTGGAGGTCATGCCCGAGGAGGCCGAGGTCATCCGCTGGGCTCAGCGCGTGGAGAAGCTGGATCCGCAGAACTACATCGATCTCTCGTTCGCGCTGAGGTCGCGCGCCGACGACAACACGAAGGGCTCGCACACGGACACGGGTGGCATCACGTACTACCAGCTCGTCCAGAACTACGGCGTTCTCCCGCCCGACCCACGAGCGAGCATCCCCTCGAAGCTCGGCGTTGTGATCCAATGGTAGGCCGCTTCGCCATCCGGCGGAGCCCAGGTGGCCGAGAAGACCGGCCTCTCCGGCACTCTGGAAGCGATTGATCTAGATGGCTGACCGGATAAGAGTCCTCATCGTCGACGACATTCCTGAGACGCGCGACCACCTCGCGAAGCTGCTCGGCTTCGAGTCCGATATAGAGGTGATCGGGACCGCGTCATCGGGTGCCGACGCGATCGAACTGGCGTCCAGGCTTCTGCCTGATGTCGTCCTCATGGACATCAACATGCCCGACATGGACGGTATCGCCGCCACGGAGCGCCTGTCAGCCCGGGTCCCCAGCGCCGCCGTGGTGATGATGTCAGTTCAGGGCGAGGCGGATTACCTTCGTCGTTCGATGCTGGCCGGTGCGCGGGAGTTCCTCGTCAAGCCCTTCAGCAGCGACGAGCTGACCGCTTCGATCCGCCAGGTCTACTCCCGCGAGAAGGAGAAGGCGGGCCGGGCAGCCGTGACCCAGGCGGCCCGAACCCAGGACCCGACGCAGGAGGGTCAGGTCGTCGCCGTCTTCAGCCCCAAGGGCGGTGTCGGACGCACGACGATCGCCGTGAACCTGGCCGTGGCTGCGGCAGCCGAGCTGGGCAAGAAGGTGACCCTGGTCGATGCCTCCTTCCAGTTCGGCGATGTGGCCGTCCTGCTCAACCTGAACCCGAAGGACAAGTCGATGGCCGAGCTCGTACCCGAGCTCGAGCAGGGACGCGATCCGGATTCGGTGGACACCTTCACCCTGACCCATTCGTCGGGGATTCACGTGCTGCTCGCGCCGCCCTCGCCGGAGATGGCCGAACTGATCACCCCCGCCGGGGTGAAGCACGTCATCGAGATACTGCGCCAGCACAGCGAGCTGGTCGTCGTCGATTGCGCAGCGTGGTTCAACGACACACTGCTGGGTATCCTAGACCTGGCAGACGTGGTGCTGACCGTGCTTACCCTTGAAATCACCAGCATCAAGAACATCAGGCTCTTCCTCGAGGTGGCCGAGCAGCTCGGCTACTCGCACAAGATCCGCCTGGTCCTCAATCGAGCCGACACTACCCTGGGGATCAGGGTTGCCGACGTCGAGCATTCGATCGGCCGCAAGGTCGACCACACGATCGTCAGCGACGGACGGGCCGTCGTGTACGCCCTCAACCGGGGCGTGCCGTTCGTCCTCAGCAACCGAGAGAGCCAGGTCTCTCAGGACGTTTTCCGCCTGGCAACGTCTATTGTTGGAAGTCGAGACTCGCGCGAAGAGGAAGGCCGCAAGGCGCCCGCCAAGGGTAAGTCGCTCTTCGCATGGAGATAGTTGCCCGGGTTGCGGGCCAGCAAGGGGTGTAGGCGATGTCCCTTCTGAAGCGAATCGAAAGCGCGCGACCGGGCGTGGGGCCCGGCGCCCCGGGGGGTCCGCCCTCGGCGCCTGCGGGTCCTCCCGGAGCCACCCTGGGCCCGGCAGGCCAGCGCCTGATGAGCCAGGCCCCCGTGCGGGAGTCCCTGCGCGAGGTCAAGTTCCGAATCCAGTCGCGGGTCATCCAGGACCTGGACCCGAAGCTCGACCTGGCCAACCAGGTCGAAGTCCGGCGCCAGATCGAGGAGATCTTCGGCCGCGTCATCGACGAGGAGGGCCTGGCCCTAACCCGCGCCGAGCGCGTCAGGATGCTCGAGCAGATCACTGACGAGATCATCGGTCTCGGCCCGCTGGAGCCCCTGCTCCGCGACGACACCGTGACTGAAATCATGGTCAACGGCCCGCGCCAGGTCTACATCGAGCGCAGCGGCCGCCTGGAGCTGACCAACGTCATCTTCCAGAACGACGACCACGTGATGCGGATCATCGATCGGATCATCGCCCCGATCGGCCGGCGCATCGACGAGTCGAGCCCGATGGTAGACGCTCGCCTGACAGATGGATCCCGCGTCAACGCGATCATCCCGCCCCTGTCGTTGATCGGGCCCGTGATCACGATCCGGAAGTTCTCCGCCTCACCGTTTACCGTGGACGACCTGATCCGCTTCGGCACGGCCACGCCCGAGATGTTCGACTTCCTGCGCGCCTGCGTGGAAGCCCGCCTCAACATCTTCGTGTCCGGCGGCACGGGCTCGGGCAAGACGACCACTCTCAACGTCCTTTCGTCGTTCATTCCGAACGACGAGCGCATCATCACCGTCGAGGACGCGGCCGAGCTGCAGCTCCGCCAGGAGCACGTGGTGACGCTGGAGTCCCGTCCGCCCAACATCGAGGGCCGCGGCGCCATCCCGATCCGCGAGCTCGTGCGCAACTCGCTGCGAATGCGGCCGGACCGGATCATCGTCGGCGAATGTCGAGGCGGCGAGGCCCTCGACATGCTTCAGGCCATGAACACAGGCCACGACGGCTCGATGTCCACCGGCCATGCCAACACCCCGCGCGACATGCTCGCCCGCCTGGAGACGATGGTTCTCATGGCCGGCGTCGATCTGCCGCTGCGGGCCATCCGTGAGCAGGTCTCGTCGGCGGTCGACCTGATCGTCCACCAGAGCCGAATGAAGGATGGAACCCGCCGCATCGAGTACATCACCGAGGTCCAGGGCATGGAGGGTGACGTCGTCGTCATGCAGGATGTCTTCCTGTTCGAGCAGACGGGCGTGATCGACGGCAAGATCCAGGGTCGGCTTCGGGCGACCGGTATTCGGCCCAAGTTCGTCGAGAAGTTTGAGATCCTCGGCATCCACCTGCCGCGCGGCCTCTTCGGCTTTGCATAGGCCGAGGCGGGGAGAAGCGTCATGTTAGGGCTCGCAATTGGGATCCTGGTCTTCATCGGGCTGATGCTGATAATCCTCGGCGTCGCCAGCTCCGGCCGGGGCAGCGCCATCAACGCCCGACTCGAGCGTTACACGGCCGGCAAGGCAGAAGCGCCGACCAACTTGAACGCGGCGCAAGGGTCGGCGAACCTGGGCAATATCCTGGCTCAGAGCGTGGCCCTGGCTCGCCTCAACCGTGTCATCGAGCAGCGGGACTTCGGCGCCAACCTCGCCCGCGACATCGCCCGGGCGGACCTGAAGCTCAAGCCGGGTGAGTTCATGGCGATCTGGGTTGGCGTCGTCCTTGCCGTCCCGATGGCCTTCCTGATCGTGGGCGTGGCCTTGAAGCCCCTCAGCACACCCATCGCTCTCCTGATCGGCGCCATCGTCGGGTTTTTCCTGCCTAGGATATGGCTGGGGCGCCGGCGAGCCTCGCGTCTGAACGCCTTCAACAAGCAGCTCCCGGACACCATCACCCTGATCGCCAACGCCCTTCGGGCCGGCTCTTCGTTCCTTCAAGCGATCGAGATGGTCGTGCGCGAGTCGACGCCTCCGGTCGCGACCGAGTTCGGGCGAGTCGTGCGCGAGGTCAACCTTGGCCTCGCCTTCGACGTGGCCCTGGAGAACATGGTCCGGCGCGTCCGGTCGGACGACCTCGAACTGATGGCCACGGCGATCAGCATCCAGCACCAGGTCGGCGGTAACCTCGCCGAGATTCTCGATTCGATCGCCTTCACCATCCGTGAGCGAGTCCGTATCAAGGGTGAGATCCGAACCCTTACCGCCCAGCAGCGCATGTCCGGCTATGTCGTGGCCGGCATGCCGATCGGACTGATGGGTCTTCTGTTCGTGGTTTCGCCGAGCTTCATGACGCCGATGTTCGAGAACCCGCCCGGGATCCTTGGCCTGCCCGCGGGCATGTTCGTTCTGGGCATCGGCGGGCTCTTCATGTTGATCGGGTTTGTCCTAATCCGGCGCATCGTTGCCATCGAGGTCTGAGAGATGTTCGGGGTCATCATTGGAGCAATGGTCGGCGGGGGAATCCTGGTGCTGATCATCGGCCTTGCCGCCGGCTCACCGGCGGATCCCGTCCAGGCCCGACTCACCCAACTGGGCTCGATCCAGGCCCGGAACCTCGAGGAGCTGGAACTGCAGCAGCCCTTCGTAGAACGGACCCTCAGGCCGTTCATCGCTCGGCTCTCGAGAATGGGCAGTCGCCTCGGCAGCGCGTCCTCGGCCGACAACGCTGAGAAGCGACTCGCCATGGCCGGCAATCCGGGCGACCTGCGGCTGACCGACTGGATCGGCGTGAAGATGCTCGCGGGCATAGCTTTGGGCGGGATCCTGTTCGTCCTGGTCGGCCTGCTCGCGGGCGGCCTGGTCGCGGGCATCTTCCTCGGCGGGATCGGGATCGGGATCGGCTACCTGCTGCCGGAGTTCTGGCTGGGCGGCCGCATCAAGGCCCGTCAGAAGGTCATCCTGAAGATGGTTCCGGACACCCTCGACCTGCTGACCATCTCCGTGCGCGCCGGCCTCGGATTCGACGCCGCCCTAGCGAAGGTGGTGGAGAAGCTGCCTGGTCCCCTGTCCGACGAGTTCCGGCGCGCGCTGGCCGAAGTTCGCGTCGGCAAGACTCGCCGCGATGCGCTCCGAGACATGATCCCTCGGACGAACGTCCAGCCCCTGTCCAATTTCATCGGCGCAATCATCCAGGCCGAGCAACTCGGTGTCTCGATCGCCAAGGTGCTCCAGGTTCAGTCGGAGCAACTCAGGATCGAGCGGCGCCAGAGAGCCGAGGAGTTGGCAGCGCAAGCGCCGATCAAGATGCTGTTTCCTCTGGTCGGCTGTATCTTCCCGTCGCTGTTCATAGTCATCCTCGGGCCGGCCTTCATCCGGATCGCCCTGACTCTTGGGTCCGGCACCGTCAAGTGAGTCGTCCGCCGCTAGTCGCACGCAACATCAGCCGTAGGACAGTGCTCGCGGGGCGACTCGAGGATGGTGCTTCTTTCTGGTCCAAGTTCATGGGCCTGATGGGCCGCCGCTCGTTGATGACCGGCGATGGGCTGTGGCTGCCCGGGGAGAACGGTATCCACATGCTGTTCATGAGGTTCGCCATCGACGTCGTCTTTGTGGCGCCGCCGGCCGATGGCAGGGCCGGCCCGCGGCGAGTCATCTCAGCACGCTCGGCGGTACCGCCCTGGCGCGGTGTGGTGTGGCGAGTTCGAGGGGCCAAGGGCGTGCTCGAGTTGCCCGTCGGAACGATCGAGGCCAGCAGCACCGTCGTCGGCGACGACATAGCGATCGATCCGGCCTAGGCTGCCCCGGCCGGGGCGATTGAGCGGGCGCCCGAGCTCCCACCCGCGCGCCGGCCGAACCCCTGCCAGAGCCGCGCATTGGCACCGGGGTGAGGCCTCCCGCCGGACCGCGCCCTGCGCCGGCCGCCCGGCCCGCCCGGCAAGCAGCGGATAAGCGCCGGATGAGCGCCGCTCGCTAGCGTACGGAGATGACACCCCGAGCCTTCTCCAACGCGGCGGCGGCCATGCTCGACGTGGCCCTGCCGCCCGCCTGTGCAGGCTGCGGAGAAGAGGGCTTGGCGCTGTGCGGGCGTTGCGGCCGCGCCCTGGAGGTCCGCCTGACCCTGCCCGCCGGAGCCCCCATCGGGCTTCCATCGGCGATCCCGATGCCGCTGGCACAGCTGGAGTGGTGCGCCCCGTTCTCGGGGCCGGTGAGAGCGGCGCTGCACGGGCTCAAGTACGCAGGCGAGAGGCGGCTGACGGAACCGCTGGCGGCGGCCGTGGCCGCTCGCTGGAAGGTCGCCGGTGCGGGCGGCGAGCTACTCGTGCCGGTGCCGGTCCACGCCGAACGGGCCAGGCGGCGCGGCTACGATCAGGCCGTCCTGCTGACGATGGAGGTCTCGCGCCGGCTCAGACTGCCCTGGCTGGCCGCCCTGGAGCGGACGCGCAATACGTCGCCCCAATTCGATCTGGGCCGCCGGGCGCGGCGCCTCAACGTGGCCGGCGCCTTCGCCGTGCGGGAACCGTGGGAGGCCGCCCAGGTACGAGACAGGTGGATCGTACTGGTCGACGACGTCGTGACCACGGGCTCAACGCTCGTGGCCTGCGCCGAGGCGTTGCGAGCCGCCGGGGCCGCCGCCGTCTCGGCCGTAACGGTCGCCCGCGAGCGCTGAACCGGAAGACGCGCCGGGAGGCCCAACGTCGACGGCCGGGCCGCGGCGGCTCCCCGACCCGGCCGCGCGTCTCGGAGATCGCGCCCGCAACCCAGCTGGGCCGACCGGGGGGCCGGTCTCTCGAGCCGACTCCTATACTGGCCGGTGTGGCAGCTGCTCATCCCGGATTGCGCCCGCTCAGGCCCGCGTCCAGCCCGCCGAGCGCGCGATTGAGTTGCGGAGGTCAGCCGTGAGGACGATCGTCAAGGGCAAGAACATCGACGTTCCGGAGTCCGTGCGGCAGTACGCCGAGCGCAAGATGCGCCGCCTCGAACGACTGGCCGACGAGTCCGCCGACGCGGTCGTCGAGTTGTCCAACGAGCAGCATCACAGCACCGCCGACTCTCAGATCGCGGAGCTGACGCTCACGGTCGACGGTCAAAGGCTGCGCAGCCACGCCGCCGGCCCGACGTACCAGGCGAGCCTGGACATCGTCATCGATCGGATCGAGCGCCAGGCCGTCGACGCTCGCGAGAAGCCACGCGGCAAGGTCCGGCCGGATCAGGCGCGGGCCCGGCGCCCGGCCGGCGAGGGGGCCCCAGCCGGCGAGAAGCCGGCCGCCGGCGAGGAATCGGAGTCGCCGAAGCCGCGGATCGTCAAGACGAAGCGATTCGCCATCGAGCCGATGTTCGAGGAGGACGCCCTGGCCAGGATGGAGGAGCTGGGCCACCTCTTCTTCATCTTCGTCAACGCGGAGTCGGAGAAGGTCTGCGTGCTGTACAAGCGCAGTGCCGGAGACTACGGCCTGATCGAGCCGATGATCGGCGGCGAGTACATGCCCAGGCCCGACGGCCGTCGGGTCGGCTGATCGAATCGACACGGACACGCCTGCCTGAGGGGTGACAGCCGCTTGACCGTGAATCGCGCGCAATCCGACGAAGACGGCGGCGCCACAGGCCGGACGAGGGCCGCCCGGGTCCGGCTGCCCGGGGGTCGACGGGCCGGCGTCCACCTGCCCATGAGCCTCGGCCTCGTTCGCGCCGCCGAGAGGGCGGACGAGATCGGCGCCTCGGCCCTGCAGATCTTCAGCGACAACCCCACGGCCTGGCGGCGTCGAGCCGAGGCGCCGCCGGAGGCCGAGGCGTTTCGGCGGAAGCTGACCGAATTGGAGATAGGGCCGGTCGCGATCCACGCCCCCTACCTGGTCAACCTGGCGGGGCCGGACGACGACCTGTTCGGGCGGTCCGTGGCCCTGATGCGCCACGAGTTGCAGCACGCGCCGCAGTTCGGGGCCCGGTTCGTGAACGTGCACGTGGGTTCACATCGCGGGGCCGGCGTCGATGCGGGAATCCGGAGATTGGTCGACGGCCTGCAGCAGACCATGGATGGATCCGATCCGCCTTCCGCCCGTCCGTCCGCGCCCATGGTCGTCCTCGAGAACTCGTCCGGCGGTGGCTACGCCGTCGGCGCCACCATCGAGGAGCTGGCCCTGGTCCTGGACGCGGCCGCGGCCCGCGGGCTGGACGGTGGCCTGGCCATATGCCTCGACGCGGCCCACCTGTGGGGCGCCGGCTACGACGTCTCGAGCCCGGCCGCGATCGACGACGTGCTGGCCACGTTCGATCGCCTCGTCGGGCTGGAGCGGCTGGTGATGGTCCACCTCAACGACTCGGAGTCGGCCAGGGGATCCCGCCACGACCGCCACGCCCACCTGGGCGAGGGCCGGATCGGCCGCGACGGGCTGGCCCACTTGCTGTGCCATCCTCGCCTGGACCACGTCGCGTTCTACCTGGAGACGCCCGGGATGGAGGCCGGCTGGGATGCCGTGAACGTGGCGAGGCTGAGGGACCTTGCATCCGGCGCGCCGCTCACCCCTGGTCTGGATGTGCCTTCTGCACCTGGCGACGGCGACCGGGCGCGCCGGCGGTTTCCCGAGGAGTCGCCGAGCGAGTCGCTCGCACCACAGTCAGGGCAACCGTGACCGCGAGCGCGGCGGACACGCCGGGCCCCGTCGCTCCTGAGAGCGTGCCGGCGGCAGCGCCGACGCCGGTCGAGTCGCCGAACGCGCCCGGAGGCCCGGGCCGCCGACTCCTCGTGACCCGCCGGGAGCTGATCGGCCTGCTGGCGATCACCATGGTTGCCGCCGTCGTCCGCTTCGCCCACGTCGCTGCCGGCGGACCATGGGACTGGGACCAGGGCACGGAACTGCTGGCGCTGTGGACGGCCATGACGACGGGCACCTTGCCGCTCTACGGCCCCGCGGCCACGTCGTTCGGGTCCGCGTTCCACCACGGAGCCCTTTACTACGACCTGCTGCTGCCGGTTGCCTGAATCAGCCGGGGCGACCCGAGGGCCATCCTGGCCGAGATCGCGGCGCTGAACACCCTGGTCGTGCCGATGCTGTGGTGGGTCGCCAGATCGATCGGCGGCAGGACGACCGGGATGATCGTGGCGCTGATGGCCGCCACTTCGGCCGATCTCGTCTTCTTCTCCACGTTCATCTGGAATCCGACTTTCGTCGAGGCCGGGGCCGCCCTGGCCTTGCTCGGCGCGTGGCAGGCCTGGCGATCCTCCGATTCCCGCTGGTGGCTGGCCGCGTCCGCCGGGCTGACCCTTGCGGCACAGGCGCAGATCGCCGCCGCCGTGCTGGTGATCCCGTTGAGCGTCGCCTACCTGCTCGACCTCAGGCGATCGCCGGCGAGCGCTCGAATCCGCACGGTTCGGTGGGGCGTCGCCGCGGCGGCAGTGATCATCGCCAGCTACTTGCCGGTCATCGTCCAGGAAGTCACGGGCGGCTTCAGCGAGTTGCGAGGCATAGCCTCATACGTGAGCTCGCCGTCCGGATCCGTGGAGGTCGGGCCCGTCGCGCGCCTTCTGTTCGCCGCCATCCGCATTCCAGCGTGGCCTCTGACTGGGTGGCCGTACTACGAGTTGCGCCCGGGCGTGGCCCTCGCCCTGGCCGTGTTCCTTGCATTGGCGGTGGCCTGGTCCCTGCTCTTGCTGAGAACGTGGCGGCATCGCGTCGCCATCTCTGGCGGTGAAGTGCCGATCGATGATGAACGGCACGGATTTGCGCTGCTCGTCGGCGGCCTCGTGCTGATAGTCATCACCCTCGGACTCGGACTCCGAGGGGTCTCGGAGCTCAACGTCACGATGATCGAGCAGTACCACACGGACGCTGATCCGTTCGTGCTGGTGGCCGCCGGAGTCACGCTTGGAGCCATCTGGAACGCGGGACGCGGCGGATGGGCCCAGGGCATTCGCCGCGCGGCCACGATCCTCGTTGTGGCGGCGTTCCTGGCCTTCAACGCGGCCCACTGGCCGCCGGTGACGCCGGCCGGCAGCTGGACCGACGCCCAGGCCGCAGCAGCCCGCATCGAGCGCGACGCGGCCGGAAGCCGGATCGCGCTCGTGCCGCTATTCGCGGCCAAGGGCACGGACGCCTACGTCTACCCGCTTCTGCGCGACGGCATCACGACGGTGGCGCCCGAGGAGGCGTCCACGGTGGTCCTGCTGTGCGACGCGATGTGGATCAAGGTCGGGTGCGACGGTTACGAGGAACTCGACTGGCTTCGCTACGGCGAAGAGGGGCGCGGGCTCAGACTGATCGACAGCTTCGAGCCCGCACCCGACAAGGTCATGTTCGTGTAGAGGCGCGTGCCCTGAGACGGACCTCTGATTCCGGATCAGCTCGCTTCGCGGCCGGTACCGGTGCGCGCGCGGGGCGGCATCTGCCGGATCATCGGTCGCACGGCGCGACTCGCCACCGCGGCCGAGATAAGCGGCGTGTCGCGGCGATCGTCGATGAGGCGGCGCGGCTCGAGCGGACGGTCTTCACTGCGCATGCCGGCGTAGCCGCGGCCGAAGCGGCGCATCCTGACGGCGAGGTAGTACTCCATCACCTGGCGGACCTGGGGCTCGGACAGGACCTCGTCGGCGCGCAGGGCATATTCGACGCGGGCGGTCGGATTGGCCGTCCCGGCCGCAACGGCACCCAGGTACTGCGGCGCCTCGGCGTCGTCGCGAATCTCGCGCAGGCCCCGGGCCAGTTTGGTCGCGGTCCCGAGGGAAGGCATGCGATCACCGCGGATGAGCCGCGAGATGGTCGAATGATCGACGCCGGATTGCTGCGCCAGCTGACGCTGCGACATCTTCTTGGCTTTGAGCTGGGCTCGCAGCCATTCGTTGAAGGCTCGTGCGTTCTGTCCGGTCATATCGCCAGGTTGGCTCCCCGGTACGGTGCGTGGGTGCTCCGGATACTGGAACTATCGGAGACCGGCATCAAACCGTGAATGACCTTTTCGTACCTAACCTGTGACGACTACCGGCTGGCCGCGGAAAGGTGACCGCAAGGTACCCACGGGCAGTCCGGGGAGGCCGGACGACGATTCGAAAGGCCCGAACGCCGGTTGGCCGAGGTCGGACGCCGACCAGGAGCCGGCTCAGCTCGCCGGCGCCTTCCCCAGCGCGATCTCCTCGACCTTCATCCCGCCGCCGCGCGGCTTGGACGAGAGGACGTAGGCGATGGATCCGAAGACGACGATCGAGAAGACGCTGATCGTTCGGTCGACGAGAAGGATGGCGGTCGCCTGGCTGCCGGCGACGGCAAAGACCGTGACCAGAACGGCCCACACGCCGCCCTCCACCGCGCCCAGTCCGGCCGGGGTGAGCGGCACGGCCGTGAGCAGGGACCCGATCAGGGCCACGAACATGACGCCGCTGAGGCCGAGGTGCAGGTCGCCGAAGCCGAGCGCCTGTATCACGAAGTAGAGGCGCAACGCCTCTGTCCCCCAGATCAGCACCGTCAGCAGCCCGAGCCAGGGCAGGCCCCGCAGACCGACGGAATTGAAGACCCCCTCCTCGAAGCGCTCGTAGAGCTCGACGGCACGGGCGGGCAGCGGCAGGCGGCCCATGAGCCGGCGGCCGAAGTTGCGGAGCACGATCAGACCCACGGCCATGAGCACGACCAGGGTCACGCCGAGGGCGAAGATGACCTGGACCCCGATGGGGAGGTCGCCCAGGCTGCCGCGGAATCGAATGTAGCCGGCCGCAAGCCCGAGCGTGGCGATCGCGAACAGGTCCAGGATCCGCTCGATGAAGACGGTGCCGAGCGTACGCGTCGCAGAAACCGGGCTGTTCAGCTTGAGCAGGTAGGCGCGATAGACGTCGCCGAGCTTGGCCGGCACCACGCAGTTGACCAGCCAGGAGAGGAAGAGTATCTCCGTCGCGTCCTTTGTCGAGACGCGGTAGCCGGCGCCCTTCAGCAGCGTCGCCCAGCGGTGGCCTCGAAGCGGGAAGCCGCAGTAGTAGATGGCGAACGCGGCCAGCAGGAAGAGCGGGTTGGCGTGGGAGATGAAGCCCGGAACCTCCTCGAGCGAGGCGCGGTTCAGGTAGAGAGCCAGGACGATTATGGCCAGGGGCACGCCGATCGAGAGGATCGTCCGGGGCTGGCGGAGCCGGCGCAGAAGCGACATCTGCTCCGGCGGCGGAACCTCGACCGGAATCTCGGGGTTGATCAGCGCATCAGCTTCCTGGGCAAGCGGGTCGCCGATCGGATGCTGGTGATGCTCGTGATTGTGGGTCACGTGGGCTCCCCCGGCTTGGCATGGGCAGGGCGGCGGCCGTTGCCGCGCATAGATTGAACGAGTTTGGCCAGCGGCGTCCATGCCCTGACGTAGTAGCTGGCACGGTACGGATGAATGTCCGCCGTGGCCAGGGCCGCCAGCAGGCCGGCGGCAGTGCCGGGATCGCCCCGGACGATGTTGTACGAGACCCCCACTTCAAGGACCGTGTGCGAGTCCGAGGCGCACAGGCCCGGCAGGGCCTGCTCCTTCGCGAACAGGGCGGCGCGCTCGTTGGCCGAGGCGCCGATCACGCGAGCGTTGTAGATCTCAACCCAGTCCACCGCCGCCGCAATCCCGGCCGGGTCCGCGCCGCTCCTGCGGCCGTAGCCGCGCATACGGTCGAAGGGATGGGGCACGCCGACCAGCCCGCCCTGCTCGCGGATCGCGGCGATCGTCTCGAGGGCCGGCAGGCCCGGCGGCACGGGTTTCTCGATGAAGACGGCTACGAGATCGCCGTCGGCGGATTTCACTTCCTCGCCGACGATGACCGTCAGGCCGTCCGGGGCGGCGTCACGGGCACGCAGCGCCCCGTCGATCCGGTCGTGGTCCGTGATCGCCAGGTGCGTCAGGCCCCGCGATATAGCGGCCCGCATCACGGCGCCTGGACTGGCCAGCGAATCGAAGCTCGAGCTGGTGTGGCAGTGCAGGTCGATGAAAGCTCGGCCCGCAGCCGTTCGATCGTCGCCTTCTGCCGGTTCTTCCAGCGGAGAAGGCATCAGACCTGTGGGCCGAGGTACTTCTTGAAGAAGTCGAAGTGCTCCAGGGCGATGCCGGTTCCGAGGGCGACGCAGTGCATGGAGTTGTCGGCGACGTGACATGGCACGCCGGTCACCTGCGTCAGCAGCTTGTCCACGTTTCGCAGCAACGATCCGCCGCCGGACATGACCATGCCCTTGTCGATGATGTCGCTGGAGAGCTCCGGCGGAGTCTGCTCAAGGACGAGACGCACCGCTCCGATGATCTGCTGTAGCGGCGGCTCCATCGCCTCCATGATCTCGCTGCTGGAGATCGGGATCGTCCGCGGCAGACCGGCGATCAGGTCGCGGCCGCGCACCTCCATGGTCAACTCGCGTTCGAGCGGCAGGGCGGTGCCGATCTGGATCTTGACGTCCTCGGCGGTGCGGTCGCCGATCATCAGGTTGTACTTCTTGCGGACGTAGTTGGCGATCGCTTCGTCGATCTTGTTGCCGCCGACCCGGAGGCTGGTCGAGACCACGATCGCGCCGAGGGAGATGACCGCGATCTCGCTCGTGCCGCCGCCGATGTCGATGATCATGGACCCGGACGGGCCGCTGATCGGCACGTTGGCCCCGATCGCGGCCGCCATCGGCTCCTCGATGAGGTACGCCTCGGAGGCGCCGGCCTTGATCGCCGCGTCGCGGACGGCCCGCTTCTCGACGCTGGTGACGCCGGCCGGGACGCTGATCATGACTTCAGGCTTGCCCCAGCCGAAGCGCCGGCCCTGCCGGACCCGATGGATGAAGTGGTCCAGGAGAGCTTCGGTGATGACGTAGTCCGCGATGACTCCGTCGCGCATCGGCCGGATGGCCTGGATGTTGCCGGGCGTGCGGCCGATCATCTCGCGAGCCTCTTCGCCGACCGCCACGATGTGGTTCTGGTCGTCGACGGCGACTACGGAGGGCTCCTGCATGACAATGCCGTGGCCCTTGACGTAGACGATGATGTTGGCGGTGCCCAGGTCGATACCGATCTTCATGCCTGTGGCTAAGTCCCTTCAGCGATCCGTTCGATCCTGGCGCCGAGTTCCAGGAATTTCGCGTCGATCTTCTCATAGCCGCGGTGTACGTGGTGCGCACCGCCGATCGTGGTAACTCCATCCGCGGCGAGGGCAGCAAGGATAAGCGACGCACCGGCCCGGAGGTCGCCGATTTCGACCTCGGCACCATGCAGTGGGGTGGGCCCGTCGATGAGCGCATGGTGCTGGTCGACGATCTCGACGCGAGCGCCCATTCGCCGCAGCTCGCCAAGCCATTCCAGGCGGTCTTCGAAGACAGACTCATGGACGTGGCTCACGCCTGCTGCCTGGGTGAGGAGGACGCACGTGGGCGGCTGGAGATCGGTGGCGAGACCCGGGTAGGGCTGCGTCTCGATGTCGCGGCTCCGCAGCGGCTGGACGTCCGCGGCAGTGGCGTCGACCTCGATCGTGTCGTTGCCGCAGCTGATCGAGACGCCCATGTCCGACATCACGCTCAGGAATGCGCCGAGATGGTCGCAGGGCGCCCCGCGAAGAGTGATTCGGCCGTGGGTCACGCCCGCCGCGATCACGAACGTGCCGGCCTCGATCCGGTCGGGCACGACGGAATGGTCCGCGCCCCGAACGCGGCGGCGGCCTTCGATCTCGATCCGGTTGGGCGCGGTCCGCTCGACCTGGGCGCCCATCTTCTGCAGAAACTCGATCAGGTCATCGACCTCCGGCTCCTGGGCCGCCGGTTCGATGACCGTGTGGCCCTCGGCCAGCACGGCCGCGAGCATGGCGTTCTCTGTACCCATGACGGTGATCTGCGGGAAGTTGACCAGACCGCCCCGGAGCCGGCCGGGGGCCTTGGCGAAGTAGTAGCCGTTGCGGTACTCGATCTCGGCCCCGAGGGCCCGCATCGCGTCGACGTGGAGATTGACCGGCCGGCGGCCGATCCGGTCCCCGCCCGGGTTGCTGATGATGACCCGGCCGAAGCGGGTCAGGAGCGGGCCGAGAAGGATGAAGCTGGCCCGCATCTTCGCGGCGGCCTCGAGCGGGACGAAGAGCCAGTCAACGTCGCCGGAGGCGACCTCGTAGACGTTCGGCGCCGGATGATCCACGGTGACGCCGATGTCGCGAAGGACCTCCGTCAGAACGTGGACGTCCTCGATCTCGGGCACGTTGCGAAAGCGGCATCGCTCGCCCGTCAGGGTGGCGGCCGCCATCAGCTTGAGAGCGGCGTTCTTGGCACCACTGATGCTGACTGAGCCCTCGAGCCGGCGGGCGCCTTCGATCCGGAGAATCTCGCGCTTGACGGGCTCCGGTTGGAACTCCCAGTGAAACGGTCGCTCGGCCATCCGCTACTCGCCCGGCGGCTCTTCGCGCGGCTGTGGCGCCGCGGGCCGAAGGGCTTCGTGCTCTCCACGCGGCCGGCTCCGGGCACCACGCTCCGCAAGGCGGATGCGAACGAGGGCCCGCTGGAGTGCGGCGCGGGCACTCGCCAGGTCCGCCGGCTCCACGAAACCGCCCTCCAGGATCTGGGCAGCCTCGCGACGGGCCCGCTCGGCCCGCTCCAGGTCTATCTCGGAGGCCAGGTCGGCCGTCTCCGCGAGCACTACCACGCGGTCCGGGCGAACCTGCAGGAAGCCGCCGAATATGGCGAACTCCTGCTCCTCTCCGCCCCGCTTGAGACGCAGGACCCCCTGGCCCAGCAGCGAGATCAGCGGCGCGTGATGGGGCAGGATGCCCATCTCACCCTCGCTCCCGGGCACGATGACCTCGTCGACGTCGCCCTCGAAGGCTCGTCGCTCCGGAGTCACGATCTCCAGGTGGAGTGGCATCTATCTATTCCTCACTTCGTCCCGGCCGGGCCGTGGCAGATGGGCCACGATCGTACTCGGCGAGGGGCCGCGCGGCGACGGGCATCGGGCGCCGAAGCGAGCCGACTCTGACCGAAGGGAAGGCTCGGCGAGCGCAGTGCGACGGCGGGCGCTGGCGGCACTCATTTGGCGAGCTTCGCTGCATTGGCACGCACGTCATCCAGCGTACCGGCGAGGAAGAAGGCCTGCTCAGGCAGGTCGTCGACCTTGCCTTCGAGGATCTCCTTGAAAGAGGCGACCGTGTCCCGGACCGGGACGTACGCTCCGGGCCGCCCGGTGAAGACCTCGGCGACGTGGAACGGCTGGCTGTTGAAGATCTGCAGCCGGCGAGCTCGGGCGACGGTCGCCTTGTCCTCCTCGGACAGCTCGTCGATGCCGAGGATCGAGATGATGTCCTGGAGGTCGCGGTAGCGCTGCAGGACTCGCTGCACCTCGCGGGCCGTGTCGTAGTGCTCCTGGCCCACGACGAGCGGATCGAGAACCCGCGACGTGGAGGTGAGGGGATCGACCGCCGGGTAGATGCCCAGCTCGGCGATCGCCCGCTCGAGGCGGATCGTCGAGTCCAGGTGGCCGAAGGTCGTGGCCGGGGCAGGGTCCGTGTAGTCGTCTGCCGGCACGTAAACGGCCTGAAGGGACGTGATCGAACCCTTCTTCGTCGAGGTGATCCGCTCCTGGAGCGCCGCCATTTCGGTCGCCAGGTTGGGCTGGTAGCCGACCGCCGAAGGCATCCGGCCGAGCAGGGCGGAGACTTCGGATCCCGCCTGGGTGAAGCGGAAGATGTTGTCGATGAAGAGGAGGACGTCGCGGCCTTCCTGGTCGCGGAAGTACTCGGCCATGGTCAGTCCGGTGAGGCCGACGCGCTGGCGGGCTCCCGGCGGCTCGTTCATCTGGCCGAAGACGAAGGCCGTCTTGGCGATGACGCCCGACTCGGTCATCTCGTGGATGAGGTCGTTGCCCTCGCGGGACCGCTCGCCCACGCCCGCGAAGACGGAGTAGCCGGAATGCTCCTGCGCGACATTCCGGATCAGCTCCTGGATGATGACCGTCTTGCCGACGCCGGCGCCGCCGAAGACGCCGATCTTGCCGCCCTTGGCGAATGGGCAGACCAGGTCGATGACCTTGATGCCGGTCTCGAAGATCTCGGTCTCGGTCGTCTGCTGGTCGAACGCGGGAGCCGGCCGGTGGATGGGCAGGCGCTCGCTGTCGCCGACCGGGCCCTTCTCGTCGATCGGCTCGCCGAGGACGTTGAAGACGCGGCCCAGGGTGACCTGCCCAACCGGGACCGTGATCGGGCTGCCCGTGTCCACCGCCTCGACACCACGGGCGAGCCCGTCCGTCGTGGTCATGGCGACGCTGCGGACCCAGTTGTTGCCGAGGTGCTGCTGGACCTCGCAGACGATCTTGGCCCCGTCGCCACGACTGACCACGACGGCGTTGTAGATACCCGGCAGCTTCCCGGCGGGGAATTCGATGTCGACGACCGCGCCCGTGATCTGAATCACGCGGCCGGTTGCGGTTGGGGCGGCGGTCGCCATCGTCGTGTCGGTGCCTCCTATAGCCGCCGGGCGGCTCTTGGCCTAGCGCGCCTGCGCGCCGGACGCGATCTCGATCAGTTCGCTGGTGATGTGGGCCTGGCGGGCCTTGTTGTAGCTGAGGGTGAGGTCCTCGATCAGCTCGTCCGCGTTCTCCGTGGCGTTCTTCATCGCCACCATCTGGCTGGAGAAGAAGCTGGCCGTGCTCTCGAGGGCGGTCTGGTAGAGGCGCGTCCCGACGTAGCGCGGCAGCAGCTCGTCGAGGACGATCTCAGGGGCGGGCTCGAAGATGAACTGAGACCCGGGAATGCCCCGGGTGTCCGCGCTCGGCGTGATCGGCAGCAGCTGGACCATCTCCGCCCGCTGGACCAGCGTCGACACGAACCTGGTGAACACGATGTCGATCTGGCTGTAGGTGCCGCAGACGTACTCATCTGAGATCAGGCGGGACAGAGGCAGGATATCGTCGAAGACGGGCTTGTCGCCGAAGCCGGGGAAGTGGGCGATGATCGGGACGCGAGCCCGGCGCATGGCGTCACGGCCCTTGCGGCCGACGCTGACCAGCTCCAGCTCGCCCGGGTGCTCCACGATCTCCCGGGCGGCGAATCGGACGGCGTTTGTGTTGAGAGGACCGGCCAGGCCCCGGTCGCTCGTGACCAGGACGATCAGCCGCTTGCCCTCTTCGCGCCGGCTCAGGAGTGGATGCTCGTCGCCGCCGAGAACTGCCGCGAGATCCGCCAGGATCTCGTCGATCAGCACCGAATAGGGCCGGGCGGCGAGCGTCGACTCCTGGGCGCGGCGCAGCTTCGAGGCGGCCACGAACTGCATCGCCCGGGTGATCTGCCTGATGTTCCTCGACGCCGTTATGCGCCTTCGGATGTCTCGCTGGCTCGGCACGCTGCTTCTACCCGCCTGCTACGCGAGGAATGTGCTGCGGAAATCGTTGGCCGCCGCTTCGAGCGCATCGGCCGTCTCATCGTCGAGCACCTTTGTCGAGGCGAGCTTCTTCATCACGTCCGCCCGCTCGGTGTCCAGGAAGCGCGTGAACTGGGACTCGAACTCTTTCACGCGCGGCGTCGGGATGTCGTCGAGGAGCCCCTTGGTGGCCACGTACAGGATCGCGACCTGGCGCTCCAGCGGGACGGGCTGGTATTGCGGCTGCTTGATGACTTCGGAGAGCTTCTCGCCCCGGGTCAGCTGGTCGCGAGTCGCCTTGTCCAGGTCCGACGCGAACTGGGCGAACGCGGCCAGGGAGCGGTACTGGGCCAGGTCCAGCTTGAGCGGAGCCGCGACCTTCTTCATGGCCTTGGTCTGGGCGTCAGAACCCACGCGGGAGACGGAGATGCCGATGTTCAGGGCGGGGCGCTGGCCGGAGTTGAAGAGGTCCGTCTCCAGGAAGATCTGGCCGTCCGTGATCGAGATCACGTTGGTGGGGATGTAGGCCGAGATGTCGCCGGCCTGGGTCTCGATGAGGGGCAGGGCAGTGAGCGACCCGCCGCCGTTGGCGGTGCTCATCCGCGCCGCGCGCTCGAGCAGTCGGCTGTGGAGGTAGAAGACGTCGCCAGGATATGCCTCGCGGCCGGGCGGGCGGCGGAGCAGAAGGCTCATCTCGCGATAGGCCCAGGCGTGCTTGGAGAGGTCGTCGTAAACGCACAGCGAGTCCTTGACCAGCTGGCCGCCGATCATGACGCCGTTCTCCATGACCTCTTCGCCCATGGCGCAGCCGGAGTACGGGGCCAGGAACTGCATGGCGGCCGAGTCCTCGGCGCCTGCCACGACCACGATCGTGTGCTCCATCGCACCCTGCTGCTCGAGGACGGCCACGACCTTGGCGACCGTCGAGAGCTTCTGGCCGATGGCCACGTAGATGCAGACCAGGCCCTTGCCTTTCTGGTTGATGATCGTGTCGATGGCCAGGGCGCTCTTGCCGGTCTGGCGGTCGCCGATGATCAGCTCGCGCTGGCCGCGGCCGATCGGGATGAGCGCGTCGATCGCCTTGATGCCCGTCTGAACCGGCGTGTCAACCCTCTGGCGGGTGATGACGCCGGGGGCGATGCGCTCGACCGGGCGGGTCGAGGTGGCGGAGATTGGGCCCTTGTCGTCCAGGGGCCGACCGAGCGGATCCACGACGCGGCCGAGCAGGCCCACGCCGACCGGCACCTCGACGACGCGTCCGGTCGTCTTGACCGTATCGCCTTCCTTGATGCCCGTGGCATTGCCGAGGATCACGGCGCCGACCGTTTCCTCTTCCAGGTTGAGGGCCAAGCCCATGACGTCGCCGGGGAACTCGAGCAACTCGGACGAGAGCGCGCCGGAGAGGCCGTAGATCTGGGCGATGCCGTCGCCGACCTGGACCACGGTGCCGACGCTGCGCGACTCGGCGCCCGCGTCGAAGCTCTCGATCGTGTTCTTGATGATGCTGACGATCTCGTCTGAGCGAATGGCCATGCCTTCTCCGTTCGCCGGGTCTCTTCCGGCCCGCCGCGTCTAGCTGGTTCCCTGAGTCAGCCGTCCGCGGAGCCGCGCGAGGCGGCCCTGGAGGCTGTCGTCTATCAACCTGTCACCGATCCTGATGGTGAGCCCTCCGATGAGGGCCGGATCGGTTGCCGTGGCGAGTTCCACGCCGGCGCCCGCGAGCTGCTCCACCCGGGCCTTGATTGCCGCCAGCTCCTTCTGCGAGAGCGGGGCCGGCGTGGTGACGGTCGCCGCCACGATGCCGCGCGACTCCCGGACCAGGGCATCGTACTCGGCACTCACCTCGGGCAGGATGGAGAAGCGACCCCGCTGGGCCAGGAGCAGGGCGAGGTTGCGCGCTCCCGGCGACACCGCGAGCTTGCCCAGCATCTGCTCGACGGCCTTTCGCCGCGCCGCGAACGGCACGGCCGGGCTGTCAACGGCCCGGGCCACCCGCTCGTCGCGGACCAGCCCGGCGGCGAGGGCGAGGTCCCTCCCCCACGCATCGACCTTCCCGTCGCGCTCGGCCAGCTGGAAAGCCGCCTCGGCGTAGCGCCGGCCGGCGCCGGTTCGCGGCATCAGTTCTGCCGCCCCTCCGCCGGGCCGCTCGTGGCGAGGAACTCCTCGACGAGGCGGCGCTGGCGGGCGTCGGTCATCGTTTCTCCCACCACCGCACCGGCGGCGGCCAGGGCCAGGTCGGCGACCTGGGCCCGCAGGTCGGCCAGGGCCCGGTCGCGTTCGGCGACGATGTCGGCGGCGGCCTTAAGCCGCAGCCGCTCCAGCTCCTCGCGGGTGGCGGCGATGTCGGCGTCGCGCAGATCCTGGGCCGACTTCTGGGCCGCGGCGATGAGGGCCTGGGACTGGCGGCGCGCCTCGGCGATGACCTGGGCGTGTTCGGCCGCACTCGCGTCCAGATCCTTGCGTGCCTGTGCGGCATCCGCGAGCCCCTGATCGATGCGGGCCTTGCGCTGGGCCAGGATGTTGGCGATCGGGTCGAATCCAAAGCGCCAGATGAGGGCCAGGAACACAACGAAGTTAAGGGCGGCGACGATCACCCAGAAGAGGTTGATCGACAGGCCCGGCTCGGATGCCGGGGCCGCGCCCGCAACGGCCGCCAGAGTGTTCACTCGACTTGCTCCGTGAGCTTGGCCCTACTTGATGAAGATAGTCAGCAGGCCGACGACGATCGCCAGCACGCCGAGGCCTTCGGCAAAGCCGGCAAGGATGATCGCCAGGCCGCGGATCTGACCGGCCGCATCGGGATTTCGCCCGATTGCGTTGCTCGACATTCCCGCGAGGATGCCGATGCCGATGCCGGGCCCGATTACGCCCATGGCCGCGAGTCCGGCTCCGATGTGCTCGAGCATGAAGATGTCCTCCTCTTCCCGGACCGTCGGCCGGAAGCTGGCGATGATTGGCGGTCAGGCCGCCATGGGTTGCGATTGATCGGGTTGTGATTGACCGAGATGGTCGACACCCACCGCGTGACCTGGCGCATGGTCCTCGGCCTGGTGGCCCTCCACCGCGATCAGAATGAACATGAGGGTCAGAACCGAGAAGATGAGTGCCTGGATGAGGTTCAGAAGCGCCTCGAGCCCGTACAACGCGACTGGGACGACCGCCAGGGTCAGAGCCGAAATGACGGCCAGCGCGACCTCCCCGCCGTAGATATTGCCAAAGAGTCGCATCGCCAGCGTGACCGGCTTCACGAACTCCAGGAACAGTTCGATGATTCCGACGTACAGCGCGAGAATGCCCGCCCCGACCCCATGACGGAATTCGCCGATCGGGAAGAACTTGCCGAGGTAGGCGCGGGCCCCGAGCTGCCGGAGGCCCTCGCCCTGGAACAAGACGAAGGAGGTCAGCGCCAGGCCGATGGTTATGTTGACGTCGCTGGTCGGGGCGCGGAGCTGAGGCATCTTGCCGATCGGCGGGACGAGGCCGCTCCAGTTGGAGAACAGGATCAGGATGAAGAAGGCGGCGAAGATCGGGTAATACCGCCGAGCCCCCTCGCCGCCGATACCGACGGCGAAATCTCGGCCGAACTCGTACGCCCATTCGACCGCATTCTGGAGGCGGCCCGGGATCGTCTTCATCCGACGCGTCGCGCCGATCGCCAGGAGCAGGATGAGGCCCATCACGATCCACATCGTCAGGATCGTCGAGCTGATGTTCGGGTGGAAGTAGATCATCGGCGCCGGCGACGGCGCGGTGTCAGGCGAGAAATCGAAGACCACCTCGGGCGGCGGCAGCTCGATCGCGCTCTGAACGAAGCAGGACGGGAAATCGCAGGCCTGGCCGGGCTGACCGCCCTTGGGGAACGGCGGCACGAGCATGACGGCCAGGATGTCCAGGGCGATGACCGCCGGGATCAGCAGCTTGAACGGGATCCCGCGCGCGCGCTTTCTCGGCGCGGCGGTGGGCTGCACCGTCATCTCGTCGCTATCGGCACTGGCCGCGGGCGTAATGCCCGGGTCGGTCGTCACTATCGCTCCGCCTGGCGGCAGCCCGGGGGCGCCGCACTATCGTCGATCCTCGTCGTCCAGCCTCTGGAGGAACCTGGACATCAATCGCCAGCAGCCGATTGCGCCGCTGCCGGCGCCGACCGCAAACCCGACCAGGACGAAGACCGGGATCGTCCCCAGGTGCTGGTCGAGCCAGTACCCGGCAAGTGTCCCCGCCAGCACCGTAAACAGAAGGACGAAGCCGATCTCCGAGAAGAGGGCGATATAGGCCGACGCCTTCCCGAGGTCGTTCATCCGTCTCCCTGACAGGGCGCCGTGAGTTTAGCAGCCGACTTGCGGCAACGCTCATACCCCAAAAGAGCAGGGTCCGAGTCGGGCCGGCCGTCCGCTGAGGAGCCCTTCAGGACTTGCGAGATGCCCGCTCCGTGGCGTCGCCGTTGCCATTCGCCGCCTCGTATGAATCTGCGTCCAGGCTTTCCTGGATCGCGGCCGCCCCACCGCCGAGCCGCTCGATCAGGAACAGGGCAAGTCCGAACACGACGACGAGGCCCAGGAACGCATACATCTGGCCGTTCACCGATAGAACCAGCGACAGGACCGCCAGCAGGATGCAGACCCCGTAGATGACCAGGACGGTGTTGCGGTGGGAGAGCCCCAGGTCCAGCAGGCGGTGGTGGATGTGGCCTCTGTCGGGGGCGAAGGGGGAACGTCGAGCCGCCATGCGCCGGACGATTATCCAGAACGTGTCCATGATCGGGACGCCCAGGACGAGCAGGGCCACGGCGATCTTCGCTGCGCCGAGGATGGAGAGGACGGCCAGGGAGTAGCCGACGACCATGATCCCGCTCGTGCCGCTGAAGATCGAGGCCGGATGGAAGTTCCAGCGCAGGAACCCGGCCAGGGCCCCGGCGAGGACGAAGCAGAAGAGGGCGATCAGCGGCTCGGGCTCGTCGGTTCCTACGCCGAGGCTGATCGCACCGAGCGTGACCGCGGCGATCAAGGCGATGCCCGTCGAGAGTCCGTCGAGCCCGTCGATGAAGTTGATGCTGTTCACAAGGCCGACGATCCAGACCACGGCCGCCGCCGCAGCGATCGGGGCAAGTCCGGCAAAACTGAGATTGCCGTCCCTGGCGAGCGGGAAATTGACCGAAGCCACGCTCACGCCCAGCACCACTGCCGCACCGGCCAGCGTGAACTGGCCGAGGAACTGCCAGCGGGCGCGCAGCTGGAAGAAATCGTCGAGCAGGCCGATGGCGACCGCCAGTACGGCGCCGCCCAGGAGGGCCAGGATCTGACGGCCCCCGACGCCCGCGGTACCGGCAACGAATCTCAACCCCAGGAGTGAGTCGAGGGCGAGCATCAGGACCGATACGGAGACGAATCCAGCGGCGATCGCGATCCCGCCTCCCCGGGCGATCGCCCGCTTGTTGACCCGGCGAGCCTCCGGCTTGTCCACGACGCCCCGCCGGCGGGCATAGGTGCGGACCAGCGGCGTCGCCGCCAAGGTCACGAGGCCGCCGAGGACGAACCCGCAGACGAGCGTGATCGCCTCCGCTGCTTCGTGCGACAGCGTCACGACCTCGCCTCACGGCTCGGGATCGACGGATCCGAAGGGCCGGGCCGAACCGGCGCTCGCGCGGGCCGGTCGGTACCGTCGGCTGGGGCCGGAACGGATGGCGTGGTCAGTCCTCCAGGAGCCCCGGGACCGGGAACCGGGCGCACATGTCGCGGACCAGGGCCGCGAGCTTGGCCTGCTCGGACGGGTCGTCTCGGGTCACGATGGCCGACACGATCGTCTCGCCGATCTGGCGCATCTCCGGCTCGCGGAAGCCGCGACTGGTCGTTGCCGGCGTGCCGACACGGATGCCCGAGGCGATGTTCGGCGGGTTCTTGTCGAACGGGATCGCGTTCTTGTTGACTGTGATGCCGATCTCGTCCAGGAGGTGCTCGGCCTCCCTGCCGGTCACACCGAGCGGGGTGACGTCGACCAGCATCAGGTGGTTGTCCGTACCGCCGGAGACAACACGCGCGCCGTTCTCGGTGAGCGTCGCGGCGAGCAGCTTCGCGTTGGCGATCGTCTGCCGCTGATCGGCGCGATACTCGTCCGTGGCCGCCAGCTTGAGGGCAACCGCCTTGGCGGCGATGACGTGCATGAGCGGGCCACCCTGCAGTCCCGGGAAGACGCTCTTGTCGACGGCCTTGCCCAAGTCCTCGCGGCAGAAGATCAGGCCGCCGCGCGGGCCGCGCAGGGTCTTGTGGGTCGTGGTCGTGACGATGTCGGCGTGGCCGAACGGGGTGGGGTGGAGGCCCGCCGCGATCAGCCCGGCGATGTGGGCCATGTCGACGAAGAGGAGAGCGTCCACACCGTGGGCAATCCTGCCCATGCGCTCGAAATCGATCGTGCGAGGGTAGGCGCTCGCGCCGGCCACGATCATCTTCGGCCGAACCTCGGCCGCCAGCTTCTCGAGCGCGTCGTAGTCGATCTGCTCGGTCTTCTCGTCGACGCCGTAGGCGTGGACCTCGAACCACTTGCCGCTGAAGTTAACCGGCGAGCCGTGCGTGAGGTGGCCGCCGTGGGCCAGGTTCATGCCCAGGATCCTGTCGCCCATATTCAGCACGGCCAGGTAGGCGGCCATGTTGGCCTGGGCGCCGGAGTGGGGCTGGACGTTGACGTGCTCGGCGCCGGGGAAGAGGGCCAGGGCCCGTTCCTGGGCCAGGCGCTCGGCCACGTCCACGAACTCGCAGCCGCCGTAGTAGCGCTTGCCCGGAAGCCCCTCGGCGTACTTGTTGGTCAGGGGCGAGCCCTGGGCCTCCATGACGGCGGCGAAGGTGTAGTTCTCGCTGGCGATCAGCTCGATCTTCCAGCGCTGGCGATCGGCCTCGCCGCGAATGGCCGCCCACAGCTCGGGGTCGACATCGGCCAGCCGCGCCCAGGCGATCCCCTCTCGACGTCCGATCGTCATCGTTGCTCCTTGCTGCTCCGGGTTCGGTCGGCCGGCATCGCCGCCGGTCCTACCAGCGCCGCCGCGCGGCCCCGCCGAATCTCCTCAACGGCACTGGCTCCGGGGTCGGCCCTATTGTCACCGATGCAGCCGCTCGCCGTCGGCCCTCTCCAGGTCCCCGAGGGCATCGGTCACCTCCTCCGCGGCGATCGCGCCCTGCCTCAGCACCCGCGGCGTATCGCCCGAGCAATCCACCACTGTTGAGGGAGTCCCTCCACGCGCCGGACCGCCGTCCAGGATGAGGTCTATGCGAGCGCCGAGGAGGGCGAGGACAGCCGCGGCGTCGCGGGCGTCGGGGTGCCCGGACAGGTTGGCCGAGGTTACCGGCAGCGGGCCGAGAGCACGGGCCAGTTCGCGCGGGCAGTCGTGGTCCGGGAGCCGGACGCCGATCGTGGCCGCTCCCCCGGTGAGAACAGCCGGGAGGCCCGCCTCAGGCGCCTGGGCAAGGACGAGGGTCAGCCCGCCCGGCCAGAATCGCTCGGCCAGCTCGCGCGCGGCCGGCGTCAGGACGCCGACGGAGGCCGCCTGCTCCAGGTCGGCAACGAGGAGCACGATGGCCCGGTCCAGCGGGCGATCCTTGGCCGCGTAGAGCCGTGGCAGGCCATCCGGAGCGTTCAGCGCCACACCGACGCCGTAGACAGTGTCGGTCGGCATCGCCACCAGGCCCCCGGCGCGGAGAGTGGCGATCGCCGCCGCGCGGCCCGCCTCATCGTCGGGGAGGAGCCGCGCCCCCGCGGGCTCGGAGCCCTGACGCTTCATCGCCGCTCCACTGCGCGGCCGTGGCCACTCGAGGCGCCGATCGGTGTGGGCCGGAACCCGTCGAAGGCGATCCGCTCGATCATCTGGGCCGCGCCTTCCTCGGCCACCGAAGGAGCCACATATCGCGCGGCGGCCTGGACCGCCGCCGGAGCGCTCGGCATGGCCACGCCGTGTCCGACCTCGCTGATCATCTCGAGGTCGTTGTACTGGTCGCCGATGGCGAGGCACTGGGCCAGCGGCACGCCCAACCGGCGAGCCAGCCAGCGCACGCCGAGCCCCTTGGAGACTCCCGGCGCGAGGAACTCGAGAAAGCGCGGGTGGCTCAGAGTCACCTCCGCCCGGCCCGCGAAATGGAGCCTGCCCTCGTCCAGCACCTCGACAGAATGGTTGCCTTCGCCGATCGCGACGACCTTCGTGACCGGCCTCGTCGCGCGTGCGATCACGTCCGGCACGATGCGGAGCCGGTCCCCGACGAAGAGCCGGTACTCCTCCAGCCGCGCCTCGGTGGCACCGACGATCATCCATTCGAGGTGGTTGAAGTGCGGCGTCAGGTCACGCTCGAGGCACCACCGCACGATCTCGCCGGTGACCTGGGGCTTGAGCGGGCGGTGGTACAGGAGCCTGCCCGGGCGCTGTGAGCCGGGCACCGGCATTGCTCGGACCATCGCCCCCTGCTGGGACACGAGCGGACCGGTAAGACTGAGGGCTTCGGCGAACGGGACGGCGCTGGTCGCCATCCGCCCGGTGACCAGGGAAACGGTGATACCGCGCCGGGTCGCCTCGGCAACCGCGGCCAGGGTGCGTTCGCCGATGACCTGGTCCTCACCGACGAGGGTCCCGTCGATGTCAAGCGCGATCAGCCGGATCGGCAGGCGCGGCTCCGGCATCAGCGGGCTCCCGAATGGAGTGCCGGCTCGGCCCATCGCTCCACGTGGGCGAGCCTGGGGCGTCCCGAAAGATCGGGCTGAATCCGGCACGACCAGCGGCCGGACAGGTCCCCGACGGCACTCTCGACCGCGGGCCCCTGGTCGAACCCGATCTCCAGGAGCGCGGTGCCGGCCGCAGCGAGCGCCGTCGGAAGGACGGCGAGCAGCCGCCGGATCACGGCCAGCCCGTCCGGTCCGCCGTCGAGCGCCGATCTCGGTTCGAACGAGGCCGCGATGGGCAGGCGATCGACCTCGGCCGATGGGATGTAGGGCAGGTTGGCGAGGACGAGGTCGAAGGCGGCTACGCCCTCCGGCAGCAAGTCGGCCTCGGCGAAGACCACGTCGTCCGCGACCCCATGGCCGACCGCGTTCTCGCGGGCCAGGCCGAGTGCGTCGGCCGAGCAGTCCACCGCAAGGATCGAGACCTCCGGCAGCATCCGCCGCTTCCGCAGCGCAGCCGCCAGGGCGATCGCGATCGCGCCCGAGCCCGTGCCCACGTCGACGACTCGAAGCCGCGGCGTTCCGGCCGGTCGTGGCGCCGAGGTCAACCGCCAGGCAACCTCGTGCTGGCCCTCGTCGACGAGCAGCTCGGTCTCCGGACGCGGGATCAGGCCCCGCGAGTCCACGCTGAAGGCGAGCCCGTAGAACTCCTTCAAACCACGGATGTAGGCCACGGGCTCGCCGGCCTCGCGGCGAACGAGGGCCCGTTCGTACGCGGCCGACGCATCCGTACCCACGGGCGCCTGGGAATGGGCGATCAACGCCGTCCGGTCGGCGCCGATGGCCCAGCCGAGCAGCAGCTCGGTATCGAGGCGTGCGCTCTCCGAACCGGCCGCGCGCAGACGGGCGGTGCCCGAATTCAGGAGCTCACCGACGGCCGGCATTCCGTGTCGCCGCTACCGCCGCGACTCGGGCGTCGTTCGCGTCACTGGCCGGACCCCGCGCCTTGCGAGGCGTCGCCGAGCGAGGCCAGGAGCTCGGCCTGGTGCGTGGTCCGGAGCGCATCGATCAGCTTGTCGATGTCGCCGTCCATGACCTGCGGCAGGTTGTGCAGGTCGAGGCCGATGCGGTGGTCGGTCAGACGGTCCTGGGGGAAGTTATAGGTCCGGATCTTCTCGGAGCGCTCGCCCGAGCCGACCATGCTGCGCCGGACCGCCGACTCGGCCTCGGCGGCCTTGGCTCGCTCGCGCTCGAGGAGGCGGCTGCGCAGGACGGCCATGGCCTTGGCCTTGTTCTTGATCTGGCTCTTCTCGTCCTGGATTGCCACGACCAGACCGGACGGCATATGAGTGATCCGAACAGCCGAGTCGGTGGTGTTGACCGACTGGCCGCCGTGCCCGGTGGACCGGTAGACGTCCACCCGGATGTCCTTCTCGTCGATCTCGACTTCGACTTCCTCGGCCTCGGGCATGACCGCCACCGTGGCGGTAGAGGTGTGGATTCGGCCGCTCGACTCGGTGACTGGGATGCGCTGGACCCGGTGAACCCCCGCCTCGAACTTGAGCAGGCTGTAGGCGCCCCGTGCCGCGATCTCGACGATCGCCTCGTTGATCCCGCCGATGCCGGTCTCGCCGACGCTCAGGACCTCGGCGTTCATGCGGTGTCGCTCCGCATAGCGCAGGTACATCCGAAGCAGCTCCGCGGCGAACAGCTTGGCTTCCTCGCCGCCGGCTCCGGCACGGATCTCGAGGATGACGCTCTTCTCGTCGTTGGGGTCGCGCGGCAGCAGTTGGAGACGCAGGCTCTCGAGGAGCTCCTGCTCGCGCGTCTCCAGGCGGCGGACCTCCTCCTGGGCCAGGCCGTGTATCTCCTCGTCGCCCGAATCGCGCATCTCCAGGGCTTCGGCCAGCTCCTTGCGGGCGGCCAGCAACTCGCGCCAGGCGCCCACGACCGGCTCGATTTGGGCGATCTCCTTGCCGAGCCGCTTGAGCGCGGCGGGATCGGAACCGGTCTCCGGCAGGGAAAGCTCGGCGTTGAGAGCGTCGTACTGGGCGGCGATCTCGACGAGCCGATCCTCAATCAAGGGTTCGCCTCGGGTGCGCCGACTGCCGCGGCGACGGGCGCAACCCCGATGGCGGCAGCGGCTAGGCTCTCAGCATCGGGGTTGAGCGGCCGCGCGGCGAAATCGGAGCTGCCGGCGGGTACTTCGTTGCCGTCCGCGATGAGGGCCCGCTGCAGAGAGACGATGGCAACCTCGATCATGTCGTCGGTCGGCTGGCGGGTGGTGATGGCCTGGACCCAGATGCCCGGCGACCACAGCCACCGGACCAGGGCGTGGCGGCGATGACGCGCCCCAAGCTGGAGGATCTCGTAGCTGATCGCGGCGATGACCGGGACCAGGACGACCCGCGACACGACCAGCCAGAACGGCGGCAGCTTGCCCACGACGGCGAAGGCCAGGATCGAAACGATCAGGACGACGACCAGGAACTCGGTGCCGCAGCGCGGATGGGCAGTGGGGTACTTGCGCGCCGACGCCGTGGTCAGCGGGTCGCCGGCCTCCAGGGTGTGGATCGACATGTGCTCCGCGCCGTGGTACTGGAACGTGCGGCGCACATCGGCGGCGCGTCCCACGAGCAGCAGATAGCCGATGAAGACGGCCACGCGAATGCCGCCCTCGGAGAGCTGAAGCCCGAAACCCTGATCCACGCGCCCAACAGTGGCCTGGGCCAGGAAGAGCGGCACGAGGAAGAAGATGACGATGCCGACGACCAGGCTGAGCAGCAGCATGCCGCCGACGGCGACGGCGTAGCCCTTGCCGAGCCCCGAGTCGGCCGCGGAAGCCGGGGCCGGCGCAGCCGGAGCGTCCGGGTCCGTGTACGTGGCCGCCGGCGCGTCGCCGGGGTGGCTCTCGCCGCCGGCCGCGCAGAACGCCGGGCCGGCGAAGGCCAGGGTGAGCGTCCGCAGGACGGCCCCGACGGCGCCCGATGCGCCGCCGCTCGCGCCCGGCTTGGGTTCTTCGTTCTCCAGGGCGAGGGCCTGGATCGTTGCCGATCGAACCAGCCAGCGCGTGCCGGTCACGAGAGTGTCGTACAGGACGACGAGCCCGCGCAGGAACGGCAGCTTCATCGCCCGCCGCGCGCGCAGGCCCAGGTCCAGGCGTTCGGTGGCCCAGACTATCGAACCGTCGGGGTGGCGCAGAGCGATCGCCAGGGCATTTCGACCGCGCATAAGGACGCCTTCGATGAGCGCCTGTCCACCGTACTGAAAGCTGGCCATGGCCGGATTCTAGCCTCCGAGGGACCGGGGCCACGGCAGTGGCCGCAGCCGTAACGAATGACGGCGTCGGCGGGCGAGAAGAGCAGCCTGCTCGAATCTCCGGGCAGGCGCCCGACTAAGCTCGCTGGGTGCGCTCGAGGCGGCGCTGGAACCGCTCCACCTGGCCGGCGGTGTCGAGGATCATCTGCTTGCCCGTGAAGAACGGGTGGCAGCTGTTGCAGACGTCAACTCGCAACTCGGTTCGAGTGGAACCGATCTCGAACGTCGTGCCGCAAGAAGCGCACTTGACGTTCGCCTGCTGGTACTTGGGGTGGATCTTCGGCTTCATGTACTACTCCCGGGCGCCTTCCGTGCGGCTTCCCGCCGGTGGTCGTCGGTGGCGCGGGCGGCGTTCGGCGCCGGTCCGCAACTTGGGGCTGGGGGCTACTCGCCCGCCAGGGCTTCGACGCGGATCCGCTTCTTCTCGCGAGTCTCGTGTTCGAAATGAACGGTGCCGTCGACGGTGGCGAAGACGCTGTAATCGTGGGCCAGACCGGTCCCGGAACCGGCTTTGAAGGTCATGCCGCGCTGGCGGACGATGATCGAGCCGGCGGTGACGAACTGACCGTCGCCGGCCTTCACGCCGAGACGCTGGCCGACGCTGTCGCGGCCGTTCTTCGAGCTGGAGCCTGCCTTCTTGTGGGCCATTTCTTACTCGTCCTTCTTGGGTCGGGCGGGCCGCTTGGGGGCGGCTTCGCCGGCCGGTTCGTCGGTCTTGGCGGCCTTGGCGGCCTTCGGGGCGGTCTTGGCGGGAGCGGCCGGCTTGGCGGGAGCGGCCGGCTTGGCCGGCGCCTCGGCCTTGGCGGGAGCGGCCTTCGGCGCGGCCTTCGCCTTCGCCTTCGGCGCGGCCTCCTCGGCTTCGGCGGCCTTGCGAGCCTTGAGCTTCTCGGCGAGGGCGGCGTCCTCGGCGGCCTGGCGCGCGGCGGCCTTGGCGACCTTGCCGCGCTCGGCCTCAGCGGCGGACTCCGCAACCTTGGCCTCTTCGGCGGCACTCTTGGCGCCCAGGCGGACGTCCGTGATCTTGAGGACGGTCAGTTCCTGGCGGTGCCCCTTCTTGACGCGCCGGCGGGCCTTGGGCCGGTACTTGAACGAGATGGTCTTCTCGCCCCGAGCCTGGCGCAGGACCCTGGCGCTGACGGCCGCATCCGCTACGACGGGCTGACCGACGGCCGACTTGTCTCCATCCACGACCAGCAGCACGCGGTCGAGGTTGATCTCCTGGCCCGGCTCGGCATCCAGCAACTCAACTTCGAACTCGGTTCCGAGTTCGACGCGGTATTGCTTGCCGCCGGTCTCGATGACTGCGTACATGGGTCCTCGGGGATTGGACGGGGCGGTGCGGCCCCACTGGCGCATGACACGAAATCGCCCCCGGTCTGGCCGGGGCGCGAAATGGGAGTGTACGGCGCGACTCCTGCCGAGTCAACCGCACCCGCGGAGCGCAGGTTCAGATTGCAGGCGCGGCCGGAGGCGGCCTCCCGGCGGACTCGAGCTCGGTCGCGAGCCAGAGACGCTCTCGCACGGGCCGCACGACTTCGACGGCCGGTCCGGCAGTCCGCGACGCGGTGGTCTCGGGCGTGCCCTCGACGGCACCGGAGACGCCGGCGGGCTCTACCGGCCCCTCGATCGAGGCGCCGGCTGCGCCGGTCTCCGAGGCCTCCTTAGCCTCCGTGGCCTCGTCGTCGCCGCCGACCCGGGCCCGCAGCCCCATCTCGTCGGCAAGCGCTGCCACGACCTCCTCCACGCGGCCGCTGCCGCGGTCCTGCGAGTGTCGCAGCCGCATCCACAGACCCGCCGCCTCCGCGGGGTCGGCATCGAGCGGCAGGGCGCCGGGGTCTGCCGGGCCTGCCCGGAGTTCGAGCAGCAGGGGGCGCAGGTCGTATGGAATCGCCCGGGTCTCCTTCCGACGCTCGCGGGGCAGCCGTTCCGCCGTCAGGAGACAGCCGACGGCGGCCTTCAGAGCGGCCGGCTCCACGTTCAGGAGCGTCATGCGGTAGTCGGCAGCGGTCAGCTGGGGAGCGAGTGCCGGGTCGCCGATCCAGACGTCGTGGAGGTCCACGATGGTGTACCCGCTTGGCATCCCGGCAGCCAGCCGATCGCGCAGGCCCGCGACCGTCAGGCGTTCGGCCAGGTAGAGGTCGGCCAGCTCGTGCTCGGCCACCATGCCCAGCTGGAGCGGCGCCGCGAAGATCAGCTTGGGCCTGGGACTGAAGCCCTCGCTTGTGGCAACGGGGATCTCACCGCGACGGAAGGCCCGCTCCCACAGCCGGACCGCATCGAGGTGCGAGAGATATCGAGCCTCATCGCCCCGAGCGAAGACGAGCCGCCAGCGCTGCCGGATCTCGCTCACGACGCCGGCCCCGTGCCCGCCTGTTCCACCGTCTCGCCGTCGACGGGCCGGGCGCTCGACTTCCGGCCGGGCTTCCGGCGCGCCGGATCCTTTCGGCCCCATCGACCCACGACCAGGTCGGCGGTGGTCGCCTGGACGATCAGCGTGAACAGGACGACGCCGAAGGTGATGCCCTGGAGCGCGGCCCGGTTCGGGAAGTCGACCGGCAGGGAGAGCGCCAGCGCCGTCGATACCGCCCCGCGCAGGCCGGACCAGAAGACGACGTGCAGCCACTCGAACGGCAGGGCACCCTCGTCTCGGCCGTCCGCGGCCGGTCCCCGACGCTTCCCGATGTCGGCCGATCCTGCCCCCGCCGGTGTCGCCGCGGCCACGGCGCTCGACGCCGTCACGGCGGCTCCGGCCCCAGCCACCTCCCTGGCCTTCGCGGTCCGCGCCCGCCATCCACGCCGCCCAAGACGCCACCCGCCGAGCAGCCCGTAGACGATGACCGCCCGCCCGGCGAGCGTGGCCGCGATGGCCCAGGCGATCGGCGTCGCCACGTCCGCCAGCGAGCGAACCGAGATGGCAAAACCGACGACCAGGAAGACGAAGGCCGTCGCCAGGAAGGCGACGAACTCCCAGACCGTTTCGAGGGCTTCTTCAGTCCGCTTCGAGAGCCCCAGCCGCCGGCCGTAGTTGCCCAGAACGATCCCGGCCACGGCCGTGGCGATGACCCCGGACTGGTGGAGCGCGTCGGCCACGAGGTAAGTCCCGTACGCCAGCACCACCGAGAGGCTGATCTCGATCAGGTGATCTCCGACGTTGGGCAGGAGATGCGACGCCGCATATCCCGCGACCGCTCCGAGCACGGCCGACACGACCACGACCGAGACGAACGCCAGGCCGACCTCGCCCGGACCCACCGGCCGGGTCACGAAATCGACGGCGATGGCGAAGATGACGATGCCCGTGCCGTCGTTGAAGACGCTCTCCGCCTCGACGAGCGTGGCCAGGCGGCGGGACGAGTGCAGCCTCTTGAACGTGGCGATGACCGCCGCCGGATCCGTCGCCGAGAGCATCGCCCCGACTACGAAGGATTCGGACCAGCCCAGGCCGGCCCCGAGGTGGAGAGCCGCCGCGATGATCGCGGCGCTGACGAGGACGCCCGGTCCCGCGAGCAGCGCCACTCCCCCCAGGGACGGGCGGAGCTTGCCGAAATCCGTCTGGTACGAGGCCTCGAAGATCAGCGCCGGCAACAGCACCACGAGGACGAGCTGGGGCGTGATCTCGAGCCGGAGCGGTTGCGCGACGGCCCCGGCGACGATGCCGAACCCGACGAGGGCCACGGTGTAGGGCAGGTTGATGCGGCGGGCCAGGATCGTGACCAGCGCCGCCGCGCCGACGAGAAAGACGAAGAGCCGGATCAGCTCGAGGATCGTGTCGCCCGAGCTCACCCGGTGGACTCGCCGCCGGCCGCCTCCACCGGCGACGCTGGACCCTTCAGGCCCGCATCCTTCGACTGCATCTCGATCCCCAGCAGATCGTGTGGCCAACCGCGCCGCTCGCCGTTGCCTGCCTCCAAGTTATCACCGCCGCCTCCGGCCAGGCGCCTCGGGCCCCCGGGCGGCCCGACGTACCGCAAGCGGCGCCCCTCGTCCCCGAGTTCGACCAGCAGCCGGCGCGGGCCCTCTTCCCCGGTGTCGCATGCGAACCCGGTCGCCGCGGGCACGCCGCAATTGGAGCACGGCCCCCAGTGACAATCGACCGTGGTCAGCGCGGCCAGCGCCCGCTTCCGCTCGCGCACCAGGAAGTCGGCCGAGACGCCACCGCCCATGTGGGCCCAGGGCAACGGCTCGCCGACCGGAATGTCCCGCTGCGCATACCAGGCCGGGTCGAGGCCGTTCTCAGCGAACGCTTCCAGCCAGAGTTCGAACTTGAAGTGCTCGTCCCAGGCGTCGAACCGGGCGCCCTTCCGCCAGGCCGAGCGGATGACCGCGCCTAGGCGCCGGTCGCCGCGCCCCAGGGCGGCCTCGATGATCGAGCTGTTCGGATCGTGCCAGGACATGGCCAGCCCCCTGCCGTGCATGGCCTTGCGGAGGGCCTCCACTTTCGCCTCGATCTCGGCGGTCGTATCCTGGCCGTCCCATTGGAACGGCGTCATAACCTTTGGGATGAAGGTGGACACGTTGACCTTGACCGCTGCCCGGCCGCCGTGGCGACGCCGGCCCGCTTCGAGCACTCGCCGCGAGACTGCGACGATCGCGAGGACGTCCTCCATCGTCTCGTCCGGCAGGCCGATCATGAAGTAGAGCTTGATAGCGCTCCAGCCCCGGTCGAAGGCGAGCTGGGCGCAGCGGGCGATCTCCTCGTCACTGACGCCCTTGTTGATCGTGTCTCGTAGCCTCTGGCTGCCGGCCTCCGGCGCGAACGTGAACCCGCCGCGACGCCCGCCGGCCGCGATGGCGTCGACCAGCTCGACGGTGAAAGCGTCGACACGCGTGCTCGGCAGCGACAGAATCGTTTCTGGCCGGCGCCGGCGCAGCTCGGTCGCGACCTCCCCGACGTACGTGTAGTCGGCCGTGGAGAGGCTCGTCAGTCCGATCTCCTCGTACCCGGTGGCCCGCAGGATCGCCTCCGCCGCAGCGACCGCGACCTCGGGCGCCCGCTCGCGCAGCGGCCGGGACTGCATCCCGGCCTGGCAGAATCGGCAGCCCCTGGTGCAGCCCCGCATGACCTCGATCTGGGCGCGGTCGAAGACGATGGCGGTGTTGGGCACGAGCTGGCGAATCCCGCGGACGTTGGTCTCGAAGTCGGCGGCGATCCGCCCCGTGATCGAGGTGGGGGCGGCCTCGTCGAGGCAGTCCAGGCCGTCGAACCGGCCGTCGGCCAGGTAGCGCGGCCGATAGAACGAGGGCACGTACACGCCGGAGATGCGCGCCAGGGCACGCAAGGCGGTCGTCCGGTCCGCGCCTCGACGCCACTCCCCCGCCGAAGAGGGCCCGGGCGAGATCCGCCGATTCCAGCCCACCGACTCGAGGGCGTCGCTGATCTCGAGGATCACGTCCTCGCCCTCGCCGAGTACCACCGCATCGACGAAGTCGGCGATCGGCTCGGGGTTCAGAACGATCGAGCCGCCGGCGATCACGAGCGGATCGGCAGCCGTGCGCTCGGGCGCCGTCAGGCCGATGCCGCCCAGGTCGAGCATCGCCAGCAGGTTCGTGAATACGAGCTCGAACCCGAGGCTCATGCCGACCACGTCGAACTCCCGGAGCGGCCGCCGTGTCTCAAGGCTCCAGAGCGGAACTCCGGCAGCCCGGAGCTGCGCCTGCAGGTCCACGTCGGGGGCGAAGCACCGCTCGGCCAGCCGGTCGGGGGTGTCGTTTAGGACCTCGTAGAGGATCCGCAGCCCCAGGTTGCTCATGCCTATCTCGTACAGATCGGGATAGGCGAAGCACCATTTCAGAGCGGTCGCGGACCAATCCTTCTCGATCGAGTTCAGCTCACCGCCGGCATACCGACCGGGCTTTCGGACGTGGCCCAGGAGCCGCTCGATCACCGGCGCGGGAACGGGATCCGGGGAATGGAACGGTGCGACCGGATCCGGGCCGGACCGTCCGCGGCCGAATGGGCTCACCGTCGTTGCCGGCCGGCTCGCCCGCCGGGGAACGCCATCAAGTACCCCCAGTCGGGCGTATCACCACCGACAGCCGCGGAGGCGTGGGTTGGCTACCACGCCGGCATCTCGCGACGCAGATTCGTGCTCTGAAGAGTGCCCAGACCGGCGGCGAGGCTGACCAGCGACGCGCCACCGTAGGAGATGAAGGGAAGCGGGATGCCCGTAACGGGGATCGGCTTGAGACCGATGACCATGCCGACGTTCACGAAGACCTGGAAGAACATCATCGTGGCCATGCCGCAGCCGATCAACATCGCGAACGGGTCATTGGCACGCCAGGCACACATCAGCATTCGCCAGATGAGCAATCCGAACAGGATCAGGACGACGAGGGATCCGACGAACCCCAGCTCCTCGGAAAGCACGCCCCAGACGAAGTCCGTCGTCGCGACGGGCACCGGAACGTTGCCGTTGGTGAGACCCTTGCCGGCGACGCCGCCGGCAGTCACCGCCTTCTGAGCCTGGATGATCTGGAAGCCGGCGCCGTTTGGATCGGCCGCCGGGTTGAGCATCGTGAGAAGGCGGGCCTGCTGGTAGTCCCGCATGTTGGCCCAGACGAACGGGATTGCCGCGATCACGCCCGTCGCCAGCGTGCCGAGCCAGAAGAGACTCGCGCCCGACATGAAGAGGAGGCCGGAGATGATCGCGACCAGCACCAGCGACGTCCCGAGGTCCGGCTGCATCATGACCAGGATCCACGGCGGGACCAGGATCGCGAGCGCCCCGATGATGGTCCACGGCGACTTGATGTCCGCCTGGCGATTGGCCATGAACGAGGCGAGGACGACGATCATCACGATCTTAGCGAGCTCGCTGAACTGGAACTGGAATCCGCCCACGACGACCCAGCGTGCTGCCGAGCCGGCCTCGCCGGTGCCGGTCCCGACTCGGAGCGTCAGCAGAAGCAGGGCGATGTCGATCATGTAGAGCGGCCAGGCGATGGAGCGAAGCCACTTGTAGTCGAAGACGGTGGTCAGACCGAGTACCACCGCCGCGATCACCGCCCACATGATCGTGCGGACGAATGGAGAGCTGAGTGTCACCGACTCGTGGGTCTGGCCGACGGTGTTGCTGTATGCCATCGCCATGCCGAAGAGGGTCAGCAGCACGGCGTAGGTCGTCAGCTGGAAGTCGTAGTTGCGCCACGCCAGCCAGCCCGACTTGGGCGCCCAGCCTCGAAGTCTCAGGGTCTCTGCGTTGAGGAGTCTCATCGGACGATCGCTCGATCAGTCCCGGGCCGGGGCGCCGTAGAAGTTCGTTCTCTTGGTGACATAGGCCAGGATGTAGCCGGGCGTGCGGAAGTCGAAGGCCGAGTCTTCACGCCGGATAACGCCGTAGTGCAACATCAGGTAGTTCTTGACCACCTCGGTGGCCACGTTGCCCCAGGTGTTCGCGCCGTAGATGAAGGCGAGGACCGCCAGCGGCGAGTCGGGCTTGGACCAGTCGGGGGAGTCGAGATTGCCCGGCACGTAGCCGACGAACCACTCGTGGTACGGGAGAACGCCGAACCGGTCCGGGACGCCGAACTCGGCCGTGCCGGTCTTCCCGGCGATAGGTACCTGCATGTCGACGAGGTTGCCGGTGTGCCGGCTGGTGACCACCTGGCGCATACCCAGCCGCAGCGTCTGGAGAACCGCGGGATTGATGGGCGTTCCGTCCTCGGAATGGAGATGATTCATGGCCTTGGGCTGGACATCTGTTGTAACACCCGTGCGCCCATCCGTGATCGACTTGACGATCTGCGGCTGCCAGACGGTCCCGCCGTTGGCGAGAGCGCAGTAGGCGTTCAGCAGCTGGAGTGGCGTCGAGGCATCGTAGCCCTGGCCGATGCCGGCCTGCATCAGCTCGCCCTCGTACATCTTTGCCCCGTGGTTGGCCAGGGCCCAGGCATCGGTCGGGACGATCCCGGTGGCCGGCTCCGGCAGATCGACACCGGTCGGTTTCCCGAACCCGTACTGGTCTGCCCAGTAGGTGAGCTTCGTCAGGCCGACCGCCTCGGCCAGCTGGTAGAAGAAGGTGTCGCTCGAGTAGGCGACCCCACCGTAGATGTCGAGAGGCCCCCAGCCCTGCCTGTTCCACTCCCAGTACTTGTACTCGCCGATCTGAAGGTAGGCCTGCGAAACGAAAGTGCTGGTCGTGTCGATCGACGGTAGCGAGCTGGGAGTCGGGGCCACGCCGGCGGCCTGCTGGCAGGCGGCCGGCGTATTCGGCGCGATCAACGTGCATACGTTTACGGGTGGGCCGGCGGCGAGCCCGGCCGTGCCGGTCACGAGCTTGAACGTCGACCCGGGTGGGTACTGGGAACCAACCGCCTTGTTGGCGAGGGGCTGATCCGGGCTCGACAGCAGGGCCTGGAAGTCCGTGTCGCTGATTCCGTCGGCAAACAGCTGGTTGTCGTAGCCGGGCAGGCTCACCATCGCCAGGATCTTCCCGTTCTGCGGGTTCTCGACGATGATCACGCCCTTGTTCAGCTTGGCCTTGGTGAGCAGGGTCGAGAGGGCGAGGGTGGCCCATGCCTGCTCCTTGGGATCGATGTTCAGCGTGAGAGAATCGCCTGGGATCTTGGCCTTTCCGGGGGTGACGAGACCGGGGATGGGCTTGCCGTTGTCATCGAGGGCAACGGTTTCGGTTCCGGGCGTGCCTCTCAGCTGCTGCTCGTACGAGTTCTCGAGGCCAGCCTGTCCGACTATGTCGGTGTTGGAATAGTCGAAGCTCTTCAGCTGAGCGTACTGTTGCGCGGTAATTTGGCCCTCGTATCCCACTATCTCGGCGAATTGCTTGTTGAAATACTGCCGCTTCGAGGACACGACCACCTTGACGCCGGGGAGGGCGTCGCTGTTCTCCTCGATGAATCGAGCTACGTTGTCCGGGATCCCGCCGGCGATCTTGACCGGGAGATACTGGGATCCGGTCTTGCTATCGATCTCCTTCTGGATGATGTCGGGATCGAGGTTCAGGATCGATCCGAGGTGGGCGGCCACGATCGGTTCCTGGTCCAGCGGCAGATCGCTCGGCGTCACGGTGACCGACAGGTCGACCACGTTCTTCACCAGGGGCGTTCCGTCTGCTGCGTATATCAGGCCTCGTGAGGGGGGGATCAACTGAGTGGTGGTGGCTTGAGTTGTGTTGCCCTCCTGGACGGTGGACGCGTTGCTCGGGACAACCTGAAGGAAGAACATGCGCGCGCAGAGAGTCGTGACGCCCACGATAACGGCCAGAGCGAACGCCCCAAACCGATAGACGTTCTTCAACTGACCGTGGTCGGGAGCCGGGATCACACTCATCGGATTACCTCCACCAGACGACGCGTTCTCGCTGCTCCGACCGCCTCTTGAGTCCAATGAAGATCGGGGCGACGATGGCCGCGACGACGGCGTTCGTCACGCCCGCCACGACGAGACCGGAAAGCGATAGCGGCGGTGCCGGAGGCCTCAGGAGTCCCGTGGTCACGTCGGACACCACTAGGAAGGCAGGGGTCAGGAGGAGCGTAGCGGCCACGCATCCCGGATACCGCGATCGGGACAGGAGAGGCTGAGCGAGCGTCGCGAGGGCCACGACGCCGAGCAGCTCGAACACGGTCGACCCAAGGGGGCGCAGCGCGAAGAAGTCGAGGCAGAGGCCCCCGACGAACGCCCAGGCCATCCCTTCTTCGAAGCCGTAGATCAGGGTCACGGCGATCGCGAGGACGAGCGATATCTGCAGCTGAGCGCCGGCGAACTGGTATCGCGACGCAATCGTGGTTTCGAGGAGCGCCGCGACGCCGGCGCCGACCGCAGCGAATGCGGGACCCATTGCGGCCAGCCCTCAATAGCGGAGGTGGAAGGGCACTCCGATACTGGGAGTGCGACCGACTAGCGGCATCGACGGGGCGAGTATAGGGCCGAGTGCAACTTCGGGACAACGAGCGGGCCTGCCGGCGCGCGCCGCCCTGCCGTTCCGGATGCGCCCGGAGAGGCCCGGGTCGGATGGGCCCTGAGGCCTCGGACCCGAGATATGGAGGGCCGTCCCGGCCCCGATCTGATGCGCGGGGAGAAGGGTTCGCGCGACCGGCCGGGCTGCGCCGTTCGGAGCCGTAGCTCATCGGCAGGGCTCCCGTTGGGCTTGGCGCCGGGGCCTTCCGGAGGGCGGACGGGGCGATCGTACGAGCGTCTTCGCGCGAGGGCTTCCACTCATGCGGACGCCGTAGGCCGGGGTCGTACTGGTGCCGCGGCGCACCACCCATGGACCGCGTCTCCAGCTGAGCCGGCGCGTCACTGATCGATCCGCCGCCGGCCGGGCCTTCCACCCGCGCCGTCGCAGCGACCTCGCGAAGGGGGCGTCTGCGCTCGAATTGGTCCGCGCTCGCTTGGGCCGCGCCCTGTCGAGGGTTGCACGTGAAACATGAGCTCCTCGACGCCTCCACCTGATCTGCTATTCCTCCCGACCTGCCACCCTGCGACGACCGGCCTGCTGCCGGCTGCCATGGGCCTTCGTGGGAGCGGCCGCCGACACGCCGGGCGGTCAATCGCTTGCGGGTAGCGCGGCGGAACAGCCGCTCCGGCTCCGCCAGGGCCGCGGGGACGTAATCGGCGACGCTGCAGCGGGCTAGATGTTGCACGTGAAACCTGAAGACTGGCCGCGAATTCGGGGCATGCCGGGCCCGACGCGGGGTTGCATTTCGGAACCGGCCTTTCAACGGACCGGAGCCTCGAGAACCCCATCCAACCCGGCACGCCGCCGATGCGTACAGAGAGCCCGGTCTGCTCACGAAATCCAAAATGAGCCACAGCCAAGGCGCCCCACGTAGCGTGGGACGAGCCGAACCGGACGCGCTCCATGTCGGTCGAGACCGCCTGAACGAGTCCCGCCGATGGGTCCGGTGAATTCGTGAAACGGCCCCGAATGATAGAATCTGAACGTGCCGACCACCGCAATGGGGGCCTGAGTGGGCCAGATAGTAGCCTGCGCCAACCAGAAGGGGGGCGTCGGAAAGACCACCACCGTCGTCAATCTGTCGACGTACCTGGCCCTGGCCGGTGACGCCGTCCTCGTCATCGACCTCGATCCGCAGGGCAACACCACGAGCGGCTTCGGTCTGGATCGCAGCGAGATCCAGCACTCCGTCTACGAGGCGATCATCGAAGACGCCGACCTCGCCGACCTGATCGTTTCGACTGGGATACCGGGCCTCTCGATCGTCCCATCGTCCATTTCGCTGGCGGGCGCCGAAGTGGAGTTGGCCCCGCTCCCCCAGCGCGAACGCCGCCTGGCCCGCATCCTGACGGACCTCGTGGCCTCGTACGACTACATCATGCTCGACTGCCCGCCCTCGCTCGGTCTCCTGACGGTGAACGCCCTCACTGCCGCCGACGCCGTCGTGATCCCCATCCAATGCGAGTACTACGCGCTCGAGGGTCTGTCCCAGCTGATCGCCACGATCAATCTGGTCAGGAACCACCTCAATCCCGATCTGGCGATAAAGGGAGTCGTGCTGACCATGTACGACCCTCGAACGAACCTTTCGGCCGAGGTGGATGCGGAGGTTCGGAAGCACCTCGGGCATGCCGTCTTCGAGACGGTCATCCCGCGCAGCGTTCGGCTATCGGAAGCGCCCAGCTACGGCCTCCCAATCGCCCTCTACCGCCCGGACTCAAAAGGTGCGGAGGCCTACGCGTCGCTCGCAACCGAGATGCGGGATCGCGACGGCAGGCCGAGGCCCACCGCCCGCGCCGGCGAGGAACAAGCCGGCGGCGAGAACCCCTCCGCGACCACCGACGGGGGCCCGCATTGACACCGCCGCACGTCGAGCGGCATACCGGCCTCGGACGCGGACTCGGGGCCTTGATACCCCAGACCAGTCCGGCCGGCGCGGCACCCGTCGAAATCCCGATCTCGCGCATACGCGGAAACCCATATCAGCCGCGCCAGCGCCTCGAGCAGCGTGCCCTCGAGTCACTGGCGGCCAGCATCGCCATCCACGGCGTTCTGCAGCCGGTCCTCGTTACAGAAGTCCTGGATGGTTACCAGCTCGTGGCGGGGGAGCGCCGCGTCCGTGCGGCCCAGATGGCCGGCCTCGACCGCGTGCCGGCGATCGTTCGCCAGATGGCCCAGCGCGACCAGCTGGCCATCGCCATCGTCGAGAACGTCCAGCGCGCCGACCTCAACGCGATCGAGGAGGCTCACGCGTATCGCCAGCTGGCCGACGAGTTCGGCCTGACCCAGGAGGAGATCGCCACGCGCGTCGGCCGAGCGCGATCGACGGTCGCCAACACCCTGCGGCTGCTCGACCTCGAAGGGCCGGTCCAGCAAGCCCTTGCCGACGGCAGCATCGCCGAGGGCCACGCACGAGCCCTGGCCGGCGCATCACCCGCGGGGCAGCGGCAACTCGTCGAGGCCGTGATCGCCCGTGATCTTTCCGTGCGGCAGACCGAGGAGCTGGTCCGCCGGCTTCGCGAGCGACCTGTCAGGGACGCCATGCCCCCGGCCGACTCGAACGTCGAGATGGATCGACTCGAGGAAGACCTCCGCCGAGCCCTGGGCACCAAGGTCCTCCTGGCCCGTTCCAGGAAGGGCGGGCGCATCGTGATCGAGTACTACAGCGACGAGGAGTTTTCCCGCCTCTTCGACCGTCTGACCGGAGGACTCTCTTGACCCAGGATCTGCCGCGCGCTGCCAGGGGATCGGCCAACGGTTCCGCCACCGGAGCGACCGAATCGGCCGCATCTCACCGTGCCCGCAAGACGGCCACGACCGACTACAACGCCGAGAGCATCCAGGTTCTCGAGGGCCTGGATCCTGTCCGCCGACGTCCGGGCATGTACATCGGCTCGACAGACGTGCGGGGCTTGCATCACCTGGTCTGGGAAGTCGTCGACAACTCGATAGACGAGGCCATGGCCGGCCACGCCACCCACGTCGAGGTCCGCATCCTGGAAGACGGCTCCGTGCGTGTCGTTGACGACGGCCGAGGCGTTCCGGTCGGCCGACACCCGAGTGGCAGGGACGCCCTCGAGATCGTGCACACGGTTCTTCACGCCGGCTCGAAGTTCGGCGGCGGCGGGTACAAGGTCTCGGGCGGTCTCCACGGTGTCGGCGTCAGCGTCGTGAACGCGCTCTCCGAGTACCTCCGGGTCGAGTCCGCGAGAGACGGGCACATCTGGGTCCAGGAGTACTCGCGCGGAGTGCCCACGACGCCTGTCCACAAGATCGGCCCGCAGGGCGCTCGCAAGGGCACGACCACGATCTTCAAGGCCGACCCGGAGGTATTCGAGACCATCGAGTTCTCCTTCGACACCGTCGCCCAGCGTCTCCGCGAGTCTGCCTACCTCAACAAAGGTCTCTGGATCCGTCTGCTGGACGATCGGGCTGAACGTGAACGTTCGTTCTATTTCGAGGGCGGGCTGGTTTCCTTCGTCCGTCACCTCAACAAGAACAAGGAGACGCTGCACAGCCGCCCGATCTACGTGGAGCGACGCGAGTCCTCTACCACCATCGAGGTCGCGCTCCAGTACAACGACTCGTACGCCGAGAACGTCTTCAGCTTCGCCAACAACATCAACACGGTCGACGGTGGCAGCCACCTGACCGGCTTTCGCGCCGCCCTGACTCGCTCGCTGAACGACTACGCGCGACGCGCCGGCATCCTGAAAGACGCCGACGCCAACCTGTCCGGCGACGACGTTCGCGAAGGCCTGACGGCGGTCGTGAGCGTCAAGCTCGTCGACCCGCAATTCGAAGGCCAGACGAAGGCGAAGCTCGGCAACGCGGAGGTCAAGGGCCAGGTCGAGGCCGCCGTCACCGAGGGAGTCGGCCAATACCTCGACGAGAACCCGGCCGACGGGCGGCGCATGATCGAGAAGTCCCTCATCGCCGCTCGGGCCCGCGAGGCAGCTCGCAAAGCCCGCGACCTGGTCATCCGCAAGGGCGCGCTGGAAGGCATGTCACTACCGGGCAAGCTGGCCGACTGCCAGGAGCGCGATCCCGCCAAGAGCGAGCTATACCTCGTCGAGGGCGACTCGGCCGGAGGCTCGGCCAAGCAGGGTCGGGACCGCCGTTTCCAGGCGATCCTGCCTCTTCGGGGAAAGCTGCTCAACGTCGAGAAAGCTCGCCTGGACAAGATCGTCTCGAGCGAGAACATCAGACCGCTCGTGATCGCGTTGGGCGCCGGCATCGGCGACTCTCTAGACCTGGCCAAGCTCCGCTACCACCGCATCATCATCATGACCGACGCGGACGTCGACGGGGCCCACATCAGAACCCTGCTTCTGACGTTCTTTTTCCGGCACATGCCCCAGGTCATCGAGAACGGCTACCTCTTCATCGCCCAGCCGCCGCTATTCCGTGTCAGCACCGGCAAGGTCACCCACTACGCCGCCTCAGAGGCGGAGCGGGACGCGATCGTGAAGAAGCTGGCGGTGAAAAGTGTCACCGTCCAGCGATTCAAAGGGCTGGGCGAGATGAACGCCGACCAGCTCTGGGACACGACGATGAACCCGGAGACACGGACGCTCCTCCGAGCCGAGGTCGACGACGCGGCCGAGGCCGATGCCGTCTTCACGATGCTCATGGGCGAGCGGGTCGAGCCGCGCAAGGACTTCATCAAGACCGAGGCCCGAAAGGTCCAGAACCTCGATGTCTGACACCGCCTCGCTCCAGACGGCCGCGACCGCGGCGACCGCGGCCGATCCGGCGACGGCGGCGAGGCGGAAAGCGGGATCCGGCGGCTCCAACAGCACCGCCGCCATCGCCACGGCTGCCGGCGCCCCCGAAGCGACGGTCCGGCCCGCGATCCTTTCCTACGAGGACTTCCGAATCCGGCCGCACAACTGCTTCGCCTGTGGCGAGCTCAACGAGATCGGCCTTCATCTCAAGCTCAACCTGGAACCCGAGCGCTGCTGGACCGAGCTGATAATGCCGCGCCGCTTCGAGGGCTGGGAGGGGATCATCCACGGCGGCGTCCTCTGCACGATCCTCGACGAGGTCATGGCCTGGGCCCTCGTTGTGCACGACAACTGGGGCGTCACCGCCCGACTCGCGATCGACTTCCGCAAGCCGGTGACCGTGGGCCAGTCGATCCGAGCCGAAGGATGGATCACCGAGGCGAAGCGCCGGATCCAGCTCACGGCCGGCCGGATCGTCGATGCCGAGTCCGGCCATGAGCTGGCCACGGCCGAGGCTACCTACGTCGCGGCTTCGGAAGCCCGGAAGCGCGAGCTCAAGGAGCGCTACGGCGTGGCGGTGGGGCCGTCGCGATGAGCCCGGTCTCCGTCTCCGCTCCGCCCGTCTCGCCAACGACGGCCGCCTCCCAGGCCTTCGTAGCGGCGCACCTGGGCCAGGCGATCGCGCTGGGCGAGCGGCTCGCCACACTGGCCGGCCAACCGGAGGAGTTAGCGGCCGCGCTGGAAGCGGGCTTCCGCGACCTCGCGGACTCGTCGTACATAGATGGCGTTCATCGCGTGACACCGGGACTCGGCGAGATCGTCGGCATCCGCCTGCCCCTGATGGAGGCCGCGCACAAGGCATTCAAGCGAGGGACGGCACACATCCCGACGAGCCCCCTGCTCGACGTCGTGGGCAGGCTCATCGGCTACCGCTACGCCGACATCCGCTGGTTCGGGATGTGGGACCTCGAACGGCTCCTGCCGGCTGATCCCGAACGGACCTGGCAGCTGATGCGCCGTGCGGCCCGCGACGCCGAGGAATGGATCACGGTCGACACTCTCGCCCATCCATACGGGGCCGGCATCCTGGCCGACCCGCGCCGCTGGGCTGAGCTCGACCAGCTCGTCTTTTCGCCCTCGCGGTGGGAGCGCCGGCTGGTCGGCTCGACGCTGGCGACCATGCCGCACGGCAAGGCCCGGGCGGCCCGCGAAAAGGCACTGGTGCAGCGGGGCCTGACGCTGATCGGGCAGCTGATCGGTGACGCCGAGCCGGACGTGCAGAAGGCGCTCTCCTGGGCCCTTCGCACGTTCGCGCAGCTCGATCTCGAGATGACCACGGCTTTCCTGGAAGCCGAGGCCCGGACGGCGCGGCAAGACCAGGACGGCAACCGCGCCTGGGTCATCCGAGATTCCCTGTCCAAGCTTCCCGCCGACGCCGCGGCCGACCTCCGATCCACCCTCGACGGCATCCGCCGCTTCTGCGGCGGCCCGTCCACTTCTCGTGCCGCGACCATCGCGGCCGGATTCGCCCCATCCCGGGTCGTTCGCGGTGGGCCGTCGAACGACCCGTTGTTGAGCGGCCTGTCGAAAGCCACCGGGAGGAATAGCGCACCGTGACCGACGACCTGGGCCGGGTCCGCGTCGTCCGCATCGAAGACGAGATGCGGACGAGCTACCTCGACTACGCCATGAGCGTCATCGTCGCGCGCGCCCTGCCGGATGTCCGCGACGGCCTGAAGCCGGTCCACCGCCGGATTCTCTACACCATGGGCGAGATGGGCCTGTCGGGGACCTCGTCCTACCGCAAGTGCGCCGCGATCGTCGGCGACGTGATGGGCAAGTACCACCCTCATGGCGACGCCGCCATCTACGACACCCTGGTGCGACTGGCCCAGGACTTCTCGATGCGCTACCCGCTCGTGGACGGCCAGGGCAACTTCGGTTCGATCGACGGCGACAGCGCCGCGGCGATGCGCTACACCGAGGCCCGCCTGACAGGCATCTCCGCGGAGATGCTGGCGGACATCGACAAGGACACCGTCGACTTCGTAGACACCTACGACGGCACGAACAAGGAGCCGACGGTCCTGCCGGCCAAGCTCCCCAACCTGCTCGTCAACGGCGCCTCCGGGATCGCGGTCGGCATGGCCACGAACATCCCGCCGCATCACCTGGGGGAGGTCTGTGACGCGGCCCGGGCCCTGATCGACGACCCGGAACTCACGTCGGACGACCTCTGCAAGTACATCGCGGGCCCGGATTTCCCGACGGGCGGCATCATGTTCCGCTACGAAACGCGCCGCAACTCGATCACGGGCGAGAGCGAGACCGTCGACGCCATCCGCGAGATGTACGCCCACGGCCGCGGCCGCGTCGTCGTCCGGGCCCAGGTCGCTTTCGAGGAGACCCGCCACGGCCGGATGGCGATTATCGTCACCGAGCTGCCGTACATGGTCAACAAGGCGGCCCTGCTCGAGAAGATGGCCGAGCTGGTGGGCGCGAAGAAGCTCGAGGGGATCGCCGACCTGCGCGACGAGTCCGACCGCGACGGGATGCGGATCTACATCGAGATCAAGCGCGACGCCGACCCGCACCGCGTCCTCAACAACCTCTTCAAGCACACGGCGATGCAGACCGCCTTCAACATGAACATGCTCGCCCTGGTCGACGGGCAGCCCCAGACCTTGCCGCTCAAGGCCGTCCTCCAGCACTACATCGACTACCGGCGCGAAGTCGTCCGTCGCCGCACCGAGTTCGACCTCGAGAAAGCTCGCGCCCGGGCCCACATCCTGGAAGGCCTCAAGATCGCCCTCGACAACCTCGACGCGGTAATCAAGACCATCCGCGAGTCGGCCGACGTCGACCGTGCCCGAACGAACCTCATGAACGGCTTCGGGCTCACCGAGATCCAGGCCCAGGCCATCCTGGATATGCGCCTGGCCCGCCTGGCCGCCCTCGAGCGCAAGAAGATCGAGGACGAGTACCTCGAGGTCATCCAGCTCATCGCCGAGCTGGAGGACATCCTGGCCAACCCGTCGCGCATTCTGGCCGTCATCAAGGACGAGCTGGCCGGCCTCAAGGCCAAGTACGCCGGGGCCCGCCGCACGCGCATCGCCGACGACTCCAGCCGCGAGATGACAGACGAGGACCTGATCGCGGACGAGGACGTCGTCGTCACGATCAGCCGGCGCGGCTACATCAAGCGCCAGCCGGTGGCCACTTACCGCCGCCAGGCCCGCGGCGGCAAGGGCATCATCGGCCACGTGACCCGCGAAGAGGACGCCGTCGAGCATCTCCTCGTCGCCAACACGCACGACTGGGCGCTCTTCTTCACGAACCGGGGCCGGGTCTTCTCGGCCAAGGTCCACACCATCGTGGACGCGAGCCGGCAGGCCAAGGGCATCGCCATCATCAATCTCCCCGGCGTCCAGGTGGAGCCGGGCGAGGTGCCGATGGCGACCATCACCCTGTCCGACTTCAAGGCTGGCAAGTTCCTGGTCATGGCCACCCGCAACGGCATCGTCAAGAAGTCGCCGCTCGAGCAGTTCGACAAGGTCCGCTCGAGCGGCATCATCGCCATCACGATCGCCCCGGACGACGAGCTGGCCTGGGTGGACGTGGCCACGGGCAAGGACGACGTCATCGTCGCCACGGCCCAGGGCAAGATAGCCCGCTTCCCCGAGGACGAGGTCAGGCCCATGGGCCGGCCGGCGGCCGGGGTAATCGGGATCCGGTTGGCCAGTCCAACGGACCACGTGGTGGGCATGAGCGTGGTCCAGCCTACGGCCGACCTGCTCGTCCTGACCGAGACCGGCTACGGCAAGCGCGTGCCGCTGACGGAGTTCCGGGCGATGCACCGCGGCAGCCAGGGCGTCCGGCTGATCTCCCTGGAGGGCAAGAAGACCGGGGACGTGGCCGCCGTCCAGCAGGTCACGGAACAGGACGAGGAATTGCTCCTCATCAGCGCCGGTGGCCAGGTCGTTCGCACCGAGACGAACACCATCAACCGCTACTCGTCCCAGGCTCGCGGCGTCATCGTCATGCGCCTCAACGCCGGTGACAAGGTCGTCGGCATCGCCGCTTTCCGCGCAGGGCTGGCACAACGGAGTGGCTTGTCGGACAATGGCCCTGAAGGCATTGAGCCTGGGCCGCGCGGCGACAAGCCCAGGTGACCCGAAGCGACACCCAGGAGGCAGCCTTGCCAGTAGCAGACCAGTTCGACGTCTACACCGGGAACGCCAACCCGGAGCTGGCGCGGATGATCTGCCGCTACCTGGGAATCGACCTGGGCCGCTCCGAGGTCTTCGAGTTCTCCAACGAGAACATCTTCGTCCGGATCATCGACAACGCCCGAGAGAAGGACGTCTTCCTGATCCAGCCGACCTCGCGGCCGGTCAACAAGTCGATCATGGAGCTGCTGATCATGATCGACGCCTTCAAGCGGGCCAGCGCCGGGCGGATCACCGCCGTCGTGCCGTACTACGGCTACGGGCGCTCCGACAAGAAGGACCAGCCGCGCGTGCCGATCACGGCTCGCCTCATCGCCGACATGATCACGGTCGCCGGCGCGAACCGGCTGCTCACCGTCGATCTGCACCAGGGCCAGATCCAGGGCTTCTTCAACATCCCGGTCGACGAGCTGACCGCAGTCCACCTCCTGTCCGGCCACTTCCGCCAGAAGCAGCTCGAGAACCTGGTCATCGTCACGGACCTGGGCTTCGCCAAACGGGCGCGCGCCTTCGCCGAGTTGCTCGACGCGCCTCTGGCCATCGTCGAGAAGCGCCGCATCGGCAACCAGGACCGGGCCGAGGTCCTCAACGTCATCGGCGACGTCCGCGGCAAGCGGGCCATCATCGTGGACGACGAGATCGACACGGGCGGCACGCTCATCGAGATCGTCCATGCGCTCCAGCGCGAAGGCGTGACCGAGATGTACGCCTGCGCCACCCATGCCGTCCTCTCGGATCCGGCCATCGAGCGCATCGCCTCCTCGGCCCTGCGCGAGGTCGTCGTCACGGACTCGATCCCGATACCGCCGGAGAAGCGCGGTCCGAAGATCAAGGTCATCTCGCTCGCCCCGCTCATCGCCGAGGCGATCGTTCGGATCCATCGCGGCCAGTCGGTGGGAGCGCTCTTCACGAGCGAGGTCCAGTTCACCCAGGAGATGCTCCTTTGGGACGTGGACAGCGCCGCGGACCGCCGGGGGGGCGGTGCCAACGGACGCCAGACGGCAAAGCCGGCTGAGGACGAGATCGAGGATGCCGACGAGGTCACCGGGCTCGTTTCGGATGCCCGAGCCTCCGATCCCCAGGGCCGCTGAGCCGGGCGCGAGCGACCAACCGGAACCAAGGAGAGACTCCAGCCATGACACTCCAGCTCCACCGACCCGACGGACGGGGCGGCCTGGTCCCGACGCCGCCCGTCAAGAACGGGTCCGAGGACTGGCGTAAGGGGCTGCTGTCCAGGCGCTGGCGGGTCGCGCCGCTCCGAAACTCGGAGATGAACCCCACATCCACGGTCGCGGCCGTGGCGTTCTGGGTTGCGCTGGCGGCCCTCACGTTCGCCCTGCTGCTGTGGGGTTACGGGTCGCACTTCTGGCACTGATCGGGCCGGAGGCGAGCCGCTCGCGCTCGCTGGCCTATACTTTCGGCCCAGCCCTCGGCCTAACCGGGGCGCTGTCATCGGCCGACGCCGAGGGGCGTCGCCGCCTCGGCCGAGGCCCCGGCCAATGGTCCGCGACGCGGGCCGCCAACGAACGTGAGCTTCAATGCTTGGCTTCCTGAGCCGCTTCGTCGACTCGAACGACCGGGAGCTCCGGCGCATCGAACCCCTCGTCGAGAGGATCAACGAGCTGGAGCCGGAGATGCAGGCGCGCTCCGATGCGGAGATACGCGCGTTCATTAACGAGATCCGTGACGAGATCCGTGAGTCCGGCGAGCCCGAAGAGCCGTCCGAGGACGAGCGCCTTCACCCCGACCTGGAGCGACGCCGCGACATTCGGAAGGAGCGGCTGAAGCGGGAGCATGAGGCCGTCCAGGAGGCGATGGACAAGGCGCTCCCGGAAGTCTTCGCGGCCACACGCGAGGCCATGCAGCGAACGCTGGGGATGCGCCACTTCGACGTCCAGATGATGGGCGGCATCGTCCTGCACCAGGGCCGGATCGCCGAGATGAAGACCGGCGAAGGCAAGACCCTCGTCGCGCCGCTCGCCATAGCCCTCAACGGCCTGACCGGCCGGGGCGTCCACCTCGTCACCGTGAACGACTACCTAGCCCGTCGCGACGCCCAGTGGATGGGCCCGATCTACCACTTCCTCGGTTTGTCGGTCGGCATCATCATCGGCAGCAAGACGAGCAGCGGGCAGGGCGAGGCCTACATCTTCGAGCCGGGCTACCCGACGAACGACGAGCGACTCCTGAACCTGCGGCCGTGCACGCGTCGCGAGGCCTACGAAGCCGACATCACCTACGGCACCAACAACGAGTTTGGCTTCGACTACCTGCGCGACAACATGGTCACGGAGCTGGACCAGCGCGTTCAGCGTGGGCGCTATTTCTCGATCGTCGATGAGGTCGACAACATCCTCATCGACGAGGCCCGGACGCCGCTGATCATCAGCGGCCAGGCCGAGGAGTCGGCCGACAAGTACGCGCTCTTCGCCCGTCTCGTGCCCCGCCTGGTGGGGCGGCCGGAGGGCGCCGAGGAGGGCGGCGACTACTTCGTCGACCTCAAGGAGAAAGCGGTCTCTCCGACCGAAGAAGGCGTCGACAAGATGGAACGCCTCCTCGGGATCCAGAACATGTACGACGCGGACCCGACCATGGCCCGCTACTTCGAGTCGGCGCTCAAGGCGCACGCTCTCTTCAAGCGCGACCGCGACTACATCGTCAAGGACGGCGAGATCGTCATCGTCGACGAGTTCACCGGCCGCCAGATGCCCGGCCGCCGCTGGAGCGAGGGCCTCCACCAGGCCATCGAGGCCAAGGAGGGCCTGCACGTCCAGCGCGAGTCGGTAACGCTGGCCACCATCACCTTCCAGAACTACTTCCGCCTCTACACCAAGCTCGCCGGCATGACCGGCACGGCCATGACCGAGGCCGAGGAGCTCCACAAGATCTACAAGCTCGAGGTCGTGGCCATCCCGACCCACCGGCCGATGGTCCGCGATGACGAGGCGGATCTCGTCTTCCGGAACGAGAACGGCAAGTTCTCGGCTCTCATCGACGAGATCGTCGAGATGCACGACGAGGGCCGCCCGGTCCTGGTGGGCACGGTCTCGGTCGAGAAGTCCGAGCACCTGTCCGACATGCTCAAGCGGCGCGGCGTCAAGCACGAGGTCCTCAACGCCAAGTTCCACGAGAAAGAGGCCCCGATCGTGGCCCAGGCCGGCCGGATCGGTGCCGTTACCATCGCCACGAACATGGCCGGCCGCGGCACGGACATCAAGCTCGGCGGCGACGCCGCCGGGCTCGCCTCGGAGATCCTCCACCGTCGTGGCCTCAACCCGGCCGAGGTGGACAACGAGACATACGCCGCGGCCCTGACCGAGGCAAAGGCGATCTGCGACGCCGAACACGAGAAGGTCGTCGAGGTCGGCGGCCTCCACATCATCGGCACCGAGCGGCACGATTCGCGCCGGATCGACAACCAGCTCCGCGGCCGCGCCGGTCGTCAGGGCGACCCGGGCTCGTCGCGCTTCTACCTGTCGCTGGAAGACGACCTGATGAAGCGCTTCGCCTCCGACAGGGTGGCCGGCCTGATGGAACGCCTCGGCCTCGAAGAGGACATGGCCATCGAGTCGCGCCTCGTCTCCAAGACGATCGAGAGCGCCCAGAGCCGCGTCGAGGGCTACAACTTCGACATCCGCAAGCGCGTCGTCGAGTACGACGACGTCATCAACAAGCAGCGCGAGACCATCTACGAGGAGCGCGATAAGGTCCTCCGCAACGAGGACCTCACGGACACGATCCAGGACTTCGTCGACCAGGAGATCGACTTCATCGCGGACAGGTTCCTCCCGCCGGCCGTCGCCGCGGCCGACTGGAACATGGCCGGGTTGATCGCGGCCATCGAGGCGATGGGCCTGGGTAGCCCGGAGTTGACGGAAGACTCGCTCTGGGACCTTCGCAGCGGCGAGGCAATTGCCGCCCACCTCAAGGACATGACCGCCGAGCGTCTCGAGCAGAAGGACCAGGAGAACTCCGAGGAGTGGGCCCTCATCGAGCGCCTCGTCCTCCTGCGCACGATCGATTCGATCTGGGTCGAGCATCTGACCGAGATCGACGAGATGCGCCAGGGCATCGGCCTGCGTGGCTTTGCCCAGGAGGACCCGCTCAACGCCTACAAGAAGGAAGCCTTCGACCTCTACGAGGAGATGCGGGCCCTCATCCGTCACCAGGTCGCGACCACGATCTTCCGAGTCTCGATCGTCCGCCAGCCGGCTCCGCCGGTAGGCGTCGAGGGAACCGGCGCCGCACCGGGAAGCGCCGCGGGCGGAGCCCCGGGCAGCGCTTCGCCCGCAGATGCGGCCGCGGGCCAGCGCATCGCCAAGGGCATGTCCGGCCTGCGCAAACCCCCGCCTCAAGGCCGCCCCTCGGGCGGGGCGAGCGGCGCATCGAGCGGGGCGAGCGGCGGCCCGATCCGGCCCGGCTACTCGCCGGCGGGGGTCCGCATGGGCCGCAACGACCAGTGCTGGTGCGGGTCGGGCAAGAAGTACAAGAAGTGCCACGGGCGCTGACGGCAGCGGCGGCCCGAACGCCCGGCGCCGGGCGGCGGGCCCGGTGACCAGGCCCCGGCCCACCTGGGGCGAGCGGCTGAGGGACCTGCTCCTGGTCGGGCTCGCCTTTGCCCTCGGGGCGTGCCTTCTCACGGCCTACACGGCGTTCCGGATCTGGCAGGTGGGCCAGATCGACGGCCGCCGTCAGGTCGACGCCATCGTCGTACTCGGCGCCGCCCAGTACAACGGCCGTCCGTCCGGGGCCCTCGCGGCCCGGCTCGACCACGCCATCGAGCTGTACAGAGAGGGCGACGCGCCGTACCTGATCACCACCGGCGGCAAGCTCCCCGGCGACAACTACACCGAGGCGCAGACCGGATTCAACTACGCAACGAAGCGGGGCGTGCCGGCGTCGGCCATCCTCATGGAGACCACCGGGGGCACGACTCTTGAGTCGCTGCGGAACGTCCGGGCGATCTTCGACGCGCACGGCCTCCGCACCGCTCTCTTCGTCTCCGACCGGAGCCACATGCTCCGAGTCCTGCGGCTGGCGCAGGACCTGGGTATCGAGGCCTGGTCGTCGCCGACAGAGACCAGCCCGGACGACATCGACGGGAGCCTGGTCTACAAATCGATGATGCACGAGATGGGCGGACTCGGACTGTATCTCTTCGTCAACGGCGACCCGGACTCCGTCGAGGGCTCCGCCGCGGCTCCCTCGGACTCGCCGGTCGCGTCTCCGGCCCAGTCGCCCCGATCGACGGCCCCCATCCTTCGCTCGGCCACGCCGAACCCCTGACGTTGCCGGCGGGGCGCCCTCGCCGGGGTGGCGTCAACAAGCAACACGAATGCCGGGCGACATCGCCCCCACCCGGCCTTTTACGCGCGACGATCCCAATTAACCTATTGGCTCGGCCGAATTGAGACCGTATACTCGCCATATCGCCGGTCGCGGCCGGGATCCGTCGTCTGGTCGCGGCTTCCCGGGGGGCGATTGCCGTCACACTAGAGGAGAGTAGTGAAGCAGGCAGAGGAAGCGGCATTCATCGATCTCATCGCCTGCGAGCGAGATTGCCGAAACTGTAGTTACGCGGCTGCCCTGGACTGCGATGGCAACTGCGGAGTCTGTCCCCACAACATCTACTGCCCCTGCGTGAACCCCGTCGTTGCCCGGAGCAAGAGCGCGCTGCGCTTGATTGAGCTCCGCCCGATCCTTCTCCAGGACGCGAGAGGCCGCTCCTAGTGGAGCCGGCCGAGATCCGCGACCTGGTCCAACGGATCCAGGCGACATCGGGGCGTCTTTGACCTCGAGGCCAAGGAGAAGCGTCTAGCCGAGCTGGACGCAAACGTAGGCGAGCCCGGCTTCTGGGACGACCAGCGCGCAGCCAAGAAGCTGCTGCGCGAAGCCGAGGGACTCCGGGAAGAGCTGACGCTGTGGCGTCAGATCCAATCCCGCGCGCAATCCACCCTCGAGCTGCTCGAGCTGGCCCAGGAGGAATCCGACCAGAGACTCCTCGAGGACGTCTCCGGCGAGGCCGCCGAGCTGGATCGCGAATACGCCAAGGCGCGCCGCGAGCTGCTCTTCGGGGGAGAGTACGACGGGCGCAACGCCCTCCTCACGATCAGCGCGGGAGCGGGCGGCACCGAAGCCACCGACTGGGCCGAGATGCTCCTGCGCATGTACCTTCGCTGGGCCGAACGCCACCGCTTCGCCACGGAGATCCTCGACCAGACCGAGGGCGAGGAGACCGGCATCAAGAGCGTTACCGTAGCCGTGGATGGCCGCGCCGCCTACGGCTTCCTCAAAGCGGAACGGGGCGTCCACCGGCTCGTCCGGATCAGCCCGTTCGACTCCCAGAAGCGCCGCCATACGACGTTCGCGCTGGTCGAGGTCCTGCCCGAGGTCGAGAGCGATCTCGAGGCCGAGCTCAACTGGGACGAGATCCGGATGGATACGTTCCGGGCAACCGGCGCGGGCGGCCAGCACGTCAACAAGACCGACTCGGCCGTGCGGCTGACCCACATACCCACCGGCATCGTCTCCCAGAGCCAGAACGAGCGATCCCAGACCCAGAACAAGGAGACCGCGGCCAAGATCCTCCAGGCCAGGCTGCTCGAGCGAGCGGTGGAGGAGCACGAGGCGGAGCTCCGCAAGCTGCGCGGCGAGCACGTCGAGGCCGGCTGGGGCAACCAGATCCGCAGCTACGTCCTGCACCCCTACCAGATGGTCAAGGACCACCGCACCGAGGTGGAGACGGGGAACACGTCGGCCGTGCTGGACGGCGATCTGGACGTTTTCATGCAGGCCGAGCTAGAGCGCGAGGCGACCGGTGCGGTCGTCGGCGCGGGCGGGCCGCGCCCGGCGGCCGGATAGCGTGGCCATCACCTACCGGCCGCCCAGACCCTCGGAACTCGGCGACTGCGCCCTCGTGTGGTACTCCGCCGTCGACGGCTACATGGCCCGCCTCAACCGGCCGCTGCCCTCGCCGTACCTCGACCCGCTCGTGACTTTGCTCCAGCACCTTCTCGCCACGGACCCGGAACGCTTCCTGGTGGCAGTGCGCCCGCCGGCCTCCAGGGGTGGCCGTGACCAGATCATCGGCTTCGGTATCGCCGCCCAGCGTGACCACGTCTGGTTCCTGTCGCAGTTGTACGTGCTTCCTCACGAACAGGGCCAGGGCATCGGCCGCGCCCTCCTGACCCAGATCCTGCCGTCGCTCCCCGCCGAAGGCTCACTCCCGGCGGCCGGTCCCGCGCCCGGCCCCGCGCATTCAGCCCGGCGTCCCGGCGCCGAACCCATTCCCGGCGTCCTGGCCATGTGCACGGACTCGGCCCAGCCGGTCTCCAACGGCCTCTACGCCCGGTTCGGGATCGTGCCCCGCGTGCCGGTCTTCAACCTCGTCGGCACGCCGAATCCATCGGCCCTGGCGAGGCTGCCGGCCGGCATCGAGGCCGTCCCGTTCGGCAAGAGCGATCCCACCGCGGCCATCGCCGCGATCGACGGGGCCATCCTCGGCTACGCCCACGAGGCCGATCACGCCTACCTGCGCACGACCGGCCGCACGGGCTTCGTCTATCGCGCCGAGGACGGCGAGCCGATGGGCTACGGCTACAGCTCCGAGGTCGGCCGTTTCGGGCCGGTCGCCCTCCTCGACGAGACGCTTACGGCCCCGGTCCTCGGTCACCTCATGAACGCAATCAGGCCACGCGGCGCCACCACGGCCTGGATCCCCGGGGCCAACGACCGGGCGATGGTCGCCCTGCTGCGGGCCGGGCTGCGCATCGAAGGCTTCCCGGCCCTGCTCTGCTGGACGCGTCCGTTCGCCCGCCTCGAAGGCTACCTGCCCGCCAGCCTCGCCCTCCTGTGAGGTTCACTCCCCGGAGGCCGGCACCCGGGTCCGGCGACGCCAACCGGCGGGCCGGATCGGTGCTAGCCTCATGGCCATGGTGAGCGCGGTCCCCTCCGGATCCAGGTCGAATCAGATCCGCCGACCAGGCGCGACCGACCAGCAATCCCAGGCTTCGATCCCGTCGCGGATCGTGCTGGCCATGCAGGGAGTCACCAAGTCGTATCCGAACGGCCGCGAGGCCCTCCACGGCGTGGACCTGACCGTCCCCGAGGGCGATTTCGTCTTCCTGGTCGGGCCATCCGGCGCGGGCAAGTCCACGGTGATCAAGCTCCTGATCCGAGACGAGCTGCCAACAAGAGGGGTGGTGCTGCTCGACGGCCGCGACCTGGGGCGTCTCAAGCGCCGCGAGGTGCCGAAGATCAGGCGCAAGATCGGCATCGTCTTCCAGGACTTCAAGCTCCTGCCCAATAAGACCGTCCGCGACAACGTCGGCTTCGCCCTGGAGGTCACAGGCGCGCGGCGGCGCGACATCGAGCCGGCGGTCGATCGAGTCCTGCGCGTAGTCGGTCTGACCGGCCAGGCCGACCAGCTACCCGGCCAGCTCTCCGGGGGCGAGCAGCAGCGAACGGCCATCGCCCGCGCCCTGGTCCACAACCCGCGCCTCTTCATCGCCGACGAGCCGACCGGCAACCTGGACCCGCTGATCAGCTGGGAGATCATCCAGCTGCTGCTGCGGATCAACGAACTGGGCGTCACCGTCCTGATGGCAACCCACAACGCCGAGGTGGTCACGGCCGTCCGGAAACGGGTCGTTGCCCTGGAGAACGGCCGGGTCGTGCGCGACGAGCTCGGCGCCGCCTATCACCGCGAGGACTGAATGTTCGCCTTCGTCGCCTTCAGCCTGCGGCGCGCCTGGCAGGGCTTCTGGCGCAACGGTCTCATGAGCCTGGCCGCGACGCTGACCATGGTCCTGATGCTCGTGCTGCTGTCCGGCCTGATCATCCTGCTGACCGGCCTGAACGCCACGCTCGACTTCGTCCAGCAGGAAGTCCAGGTCGTGGCCTACCTGAAGGATTCGGCCAACCAGCAGGACATCTCGGGCCTGGAGATCTCCCTTCAGGGAATGGCCCAGGTAACCCAGGTTGACTTCGTCTCGAAGGACCAGGCCATGAAGGACTTCCTGGCCCGCCATCCCGACGAAGCGGAGGTGATCAACTCCCTCCCGACCAACCCGTTGCCGGCGTCGCTTCAGATCAACCTTCGCGACCCGAACGACTATCTCGACGTCGCGACCTACCTCAAGAGCCAGCCCACCGTGGATCGCGTCCTCAACATCAAGCAGACGGTCGATCAGATGGTCACGGTCATCGGCATCCTTCGCGCCGGCGGCACCGCGATTCTCGTCGTCGTCGGCCTGATCGTCCTGTTCATCATCGTCAACACGATTCGGCTGGCGGTCGTCGCCCGGGCCGACGAGATCGAGATCATGCGCCTGGTCGGCGCCTCGGACGCCTTCATCCGCTGGCCCTTCATCTTCGAAGGAGCCCTGGTGGGCCTCCTCGGGGCCGTGATCACGATCGGCCTGCTGTTCGTGGGGCAGGGCCCGATCACGGGCTTCCTTTCCGATTACTTCAGGGTTCTGCCGGTCGAGGCCAGCGCGACGGTCGGCCAGAACATCGCCTTGATCGTGCTGGGAACCGGGGTCGGCGTCGGCGTCCTCGGCTCCTATCTCTCCGTTCGGAGCTACCTCATCCGCTGATTGGCTCCCGATCGGCGCCGTTCCCACTTTCCTGAGGTTCGATCGATGTCCTCGACGCTAAACGCAGACGGCCCGTCCGAGCTCGAGCTCGCCGAGCCGACGGCCTCGCCCGAACCCCGCCGCGGGCGTGGCCCGGCGCCCTACCGCCTCAGCCTGGTGCTCGTGGCGATCCTGGCCGGTAGTGCCCTGTTCGTGGGCGGCTATTCGCTCGGAGCCCACGTCGCCACGACGCCCGGAACACCGACCGACGAGGAAACCCGCTTCGGGCCCTTCTGGGACGTCTACTCGCTGATCCAGAACGACTATGCCGGCTCGCCCAAGCCAACGAAAGACCAGCTGGTCCAGGCCGCCATCAAGGGAATGATGGAAAGCCTCAACGACCCCTGGTCCTACTACCAGGGTCCGACCGACTTCCAGAACTCTCTTCTCAGCGTCGGCGGCCAGGCGGAAGGGATCGGCGTGCAGGTCCAGCTCCAGCCCATCGACCCAAACGCGACCACGAGCTGCCCGAAGATCGGCAACGGCTGCGAACTGGCGGTCGTCAAGCCGATCCCAGGGTCGCCCGCTGCTGCCGCCGGCATCCAGTCGGGAGACGTGATCGTCTCGGTCGGCACCACGTCGTTGGACGGCCTAACCATCGACAAGGCGACGGCTCTGATCAAGGGTCCCAAGGACACATCGGTGACGATCGGGATTCTCCGGGGCACGACGACGACCCAGGTCACCATCGTCCGCAAGGTATTCAGCCAGCCCGAGGTAGACCAGAAGACCCTGGCCAACGGGAGCGTCGCCTACATCCACGTCGCCGGCGTGAACGAACCGGCCAGCTCCCAGTTCGATCTGGCCCTGGCGGCTGCCCTGTCGGCCGGTCAGAAGAACGTGATCATCGATCTCCGCGGCAACCTCGGCGGCTACGTCGCAGACGCCGTCAAGATCGCCAGCGAGTTCATTCCGTCCGGCACGATCGCCTACCAGGAGGATGCCTCCGGGAAGATGACCGAGGTCCCCGCTACCTCCGGCGGCCGGGCGACCGATGGATCGGTAAAGGTCGTCGTGCTCGTCGACGGCAACACGGCCTCGGCGGCCGAGATCATCGCCGGAGCTCTCCAGTCGACCGGCCGGGCCAAGCTCATCGGAGCCAAGACATACGGCAAAGGCGTGGTCCAGGAGTGGCTGCCGCTGTCCAACAACTTCGGCGGCATCCACCTCACCGTGGCCAGGTGGCTGACCCCGGCCAAGGTGTGGATCCAGGGCAAGGGTATCCAGCCGGACGTTCCCATCGACTCCAGCAATGCCCGGGCCGGAACGGATCCGGTCCTCGACGCCGGTCTGGCCCAACTCGGCTTCCCGCCCGAGCCGACCGCCTCGCCCAGCCCGGCGGCAAGCCCGGCTGCCTCGCCGAGCGCCGGACCGCTCGTCACTCCGAGCTCCGTGCCGAACGCAAGTCCGAGCTGAGCGGAGGTTCCTCCGTCCGGTCCTCACCAACGGTCCGTATCGCGAACTCCCCGGACGGGGCGTTTGCGCCTTCGGGCCCTATTCCGATACCATGCCGGAGAACGAAAGGAGGTGATGTGCAGTGTCGGATTTGCCGATGCGCTGCACCACCTCGTCAGGATCTGATCTCTAGGGATTAGACACCGGCGGGTGGTGACATAACGCAGAACGAATGCCGGTCCTTGTGGGCCGGCATTCGTGCGTCTGGGACATCGCGAGCGGCGCCGCCGGGACGCCCAGGGGCCGGCCGTTACCCTTCGAGCCCAAGGTCCGCTAACCTCGTCGCAGCCAGCCCAAGCCAAGGAGCCGCGCGTGGGCGAAGAGAAGACCGTTGCCCAGAACCGAAGAGCCCGCCACGAGTTCACGATCGAGGATTCGTTCGAGGCCGGCATCGTCCTGACCGGGACCGAGATCAAGTCCATCCGGGCGGGCAAGGCGAGCCTGTCCGAGTCCTACGCACGCATAGACAACGGCGAGGCCTGGCTGATCGGCGCGAACATCCAGCCCTGGGAGGGCGGCAACCGTTACAACCACGAGCCGAAGCGCCCGCGCAAGCTGCTGCTCCACCGCGACCAGATCGTCGGTTTGCTGCTCAAGACAAAGGCCAAGGGCCTGACCCTCGTCCCCCTCAAGATGTACATCACCGAACGCGGCCGGGCGAAGCTGGAGATCGGCCTGGCCCGGGGCAAGCAGCTTCACGACCGTCGCCGTGACATCGCCGATCGGGACTCTCGCCGGGAGGTGGAGCGGGCGATCGCCGACGCGGACCGCGGCCGCGACAGGGTTCGGTAGCCGGTCTCACCTGGGGGACAGCCATGGTTCGATGGGCGGCGCCGTCTCACGGGCGGCGCCACCAGCCGCAACGTCGGCCTCCATTCCGGCCACCGCGGTACGAATCGAACCACTCGCACGTCCATATCGGCGAGTCCCCCAATCCGGCATGTCGGCTCCATCCGTTACCATGACGGTGATCCTTTATCTGCGTGAGAGGGCAACAGTTGACCGCGGACCCACTCGAAACGTCCGAGAACCAGGAGCAGAGCCAGTCGGCCGGTGAGCCTTCGCCGCCGCAGGCTCCCCTCGCCGAGGCCGCGGCCGCGCTCTACTCGGAAGCCGCCGCGTCGCCCGTCGCGGAGCCCGTCGCCATGACCGGCTCTGCGCCGGAGCCCCCCGACGTCACGGACCCGGCCGTCAGCCAGGCCATCGCCGAGCTGGCCGGCACGCTCTCCTGGGAGCCTGTCATCGAAGCCGCCCCGCCCGAGCAGCCGGCGCGCCGCTCATGGTTCCACAGGTCGCCACGAACGGCCCCGGCCAAGCCCTCCCGGATCAGGCGTTTCCTGGGCTTTGCCGTCGCATTGGTCGTGAGCGCACTGCTCGGCCTCTTTCTGGTCTCGGCAGTGGCCCTTGGCTTCTCGGCCAGCTACGCCAACCGCGTCCTGCCCGGCGTGCACGTCGGCCCGGTGGATCTCTCCGGTCTTACCCGCGACGAGGCGGTAGCCAGGCTGCGGTCGGAGTTCTCGTACCTCGGCAAAGGCGAGGTGACGATCACGACCCCGGTCGGCGCCGCCACGATCACTTACCAGCAGGTCGGCCGCGGGCCCGACGCAGAAGTCATGGCCGACGCGGCGATGTCCATCGGTCACTCCGGCTGGCTGGTTCCCGACGCGGCCTCCATGGTTCACTCGGCCGTCTACGGGCAGGCGATCCCACTTGTCGTTCGCCTGGATCCCACGGCTCTCGCCCAGCGCATCCGCCAGCTCGTCGGCACGAGCACGATCGAACCGCTGAACGCCCAGGCCACCGCCGCCGGGGGCGCCTTCGGCGTAATGCCGGCGACGACCGGCAACGGGCTCGACGAGAAGTCGATCGGCTCGGCGATTCTCGACCAGCTTGCCCAGACCGGCGCTCCGGCCGATCTCCAGGCCGGCGGGGCCTTCGTGACCGTGACGCCGCAGATCACGGACTCGGACGCCCAGAAGGCCATCGATGAGGCCAACAAGATGGTCGTCGACGTCGGGCTGACGTGGAATGTTCCGCCGGCCAACGCCCCCGCGTCGTGGAAGGCGTCCAAGTGGACCATCAGCGCCAAGCAGATACGCGAATGGATCGTCTTCGGCGTGAAGCCTGACGGCACGTACGCTCCGAACATCGATTCGACCCGGCTCCAGGCCTACGTCGCCAGCGTCACGTCGGCGGCCGGAGTTGCCGCCGTCGAACCCCGAGTCAAGTTCGACTCGTCCGGCAAGATGGTCGACCTGGTCGCTCCCCAGGATGGGGCGGTTGTCGACGTCGGCGCGACTGCATTGGCGGTCGGGGCCCATCTCGACTCGCTCGCAGCCGGCGTGCTCACCGGGCCCGACGTCGAGGTCGTCACCACCCCGATCCACCCGCAGATCGTGAGCCTCGACAGCGTGTCCAGCATGGTCATGATCGGCAGCCACACCACGGTGTTCTTCCCGGACATCAGCAACGGCATGGGCAAGAACATTCGCCAGCCGGCCACGAACCTCGACGGCAGGGTCATCGGCCCGGGGCAGCACTTCAGCTTCCTGGAGGCCGTCGGCCCGATCGACGCCGACCACGGTTACACACTTGGGGGAGTCATCGTCCACGGCCAGAGCAATCACACCGGCGCCATGGGCGGCGGCATCTGCTCCGCCTCGACGACCATGTTCAACGCCGCCGCCAATTCGGGCCTCCAGATCGACGAGAGGCACCCCCACTTCTACTACATCAGCCGCTACCCGGTCGGTCGGGATGCCACGGTCTACTCGAACGGCGAGTCGACGTGGGACCTGCGCTGGACGAACGACACACCCTACCCCATCGTCATCCACGCCTGGACGACCTACGGCTCGAAGAGCACGATCACGATCCAGCTGTGGAGCTGGCCGACCAATCGGACCGTGACCTGGACGGGAGGCGTGGCAACCGACAAGGTCAAGGCAATCGAGAATCCACCGATGTACACCGACACTCTGCCCAAAGGCCAGGTCGCTCGGGCCGAGTACGCGACCGACGGCTTCAAGACGGCCGTGGAACGAATCGTGACGGACTCGTCGGGGACGGTCATCCACGACGACAAGTGGAGTTCCACGTACGCCGTGGTCAACGGCCAGCTGCTCATCGGCGGCTCTCCGCCCCCGACCCCGACCCCGGTCCCGATCCCGTCGGGGTCGTAGCCGCGCACGAACTCGGGCTGGGCGCGCCCGAGCTACGCGGACCGGGCGGTTGCCTCTTTCCGTGACCGAGGTACAATCCGCGGGCGCTGGTCGCTCGGCCGATGCCGAGGCCGGCCGGCGCTCGGTCCGTGGCTCTGTGGGGATGCGTGGTTTCGACAGGGGCCGGCGACCGGAGAACGCGAGCCGAGGTGCCGTCAGGCCTCGTTAAACAGGCGGCAAACGAAGTAACTGGCAACAACCAGTCTGCTCTCGCCCTCGCTGCTTAGGCAGTAAGGTGAGCGTGGAAGCAGCCTCGTCTCCGCGGGCTGTGGAAGCGTCATTCAGCGGAGGTGCGGTTTCGGGTAGCGTCGCGTAGCCGAAGCTAAAGCCCGCAAGGGGACGTGACTGGAGCGCTCGGAAGGCTGCCGATGGCCGTCCGGGCGATCGACGACAAATCACCGGACACGCTCGTAGTGGTCTCCGGAGAAGGTTTCTGGACGGGGAGTTCGACTCTCCCCCATCTCCACCATTTCTTTGCCCGGGCGGCCCGAGCCGCCGCCGCGTGAGACTCCTATTCGACCAGGCGGCGACCCACGGCGGGATCCATGTATGCGGCGAACTTGATGGTTCGCATCTGGGCCGCGTCCTTGGCGGCCTCCGCGGCAGCCCGCTCCTTGTTCGCAGACGAGGTTCCCTGCTGCCCGACGGTGACGCCGAAGAAGGCGCCGCCGAGCCCGGCGATAGCGGTCGTGATAATGCCGAGAATGGCCGTGGCGCTGTCGCCGACCTTGTTGTTGATGAGGACCAGGCACAACGCGATCAGGATCGCGGCGAAACCGGCCACGACGACGATTAGGCCGTAGAGCAGTGCCATGCTCTCGCGAGGCGCTGGAGCCGGGACGGGGTGCGCGGGAGCAACCGGCGCGGGAGCCGCGTGCGGGGCGGGCGCGGGCGCTGCGGCCGGGACGACAGCCACGGCCTCCGGTGCGGGCACGGCGACGGCCGCCGCCTGGGCGGGAGCGCTTGGGGCCGAGGCCGGCGCGGCGCGCCTGGCTGCGGGACGGGTGGGGGTTGAGGTGCGACCGGTGTTGGAGCTGGTTGGTCCTGCCACGATGACTCCTCCGTCTGGCTCGTGACCGTCCCCCGGGGGGATACGGCCGAAGCGGTATGGCGTCCGGTGAGTATGGCCTCGGGGCGGGACGGATGACAATCCGTCCCCTGTCGTGGATCGATTCGGTGTCACGTGGTGCAGCCGAGCAACCCATCTGTGTCGATACGGAGAATGCCGGGCGCGGCTCCCGACGGCGCTCTGCTATCTTTTCAATCCGGGGATCTGACTTGGGCTAAACACGCCTGAAGCGAGACCATGGATATCGCCCTGGCACCGACCCGAATCGATTACTACCGGATGCTGGGCCTGGATCCGTCGGCCCCGATGGAGGCCGTCCAGGGCGCATACCGAATCCTGGCGCGCCACCTGCATCCCGACATCTCCGGCGACCCATCCACGGCCGGGGCGATGACGCGCGCCAACACGATCTACCAGGCTCTCGTCGCGAAGCCTATCCCGGCCCAGTTCTCGATGGACACGACGCCGGTCCTTCGCCGGGCCCAGGCGGGATCCAACCCGCTGTCGCTGTACCGCCAGGTCATGGACGGTCTCGCCGGCACCACCGGCCAGATGGTCGACGTCTTCGCCTAGCCGTGGCCAGTTGAGAGCAGACCGGCCGGTGGTCCGAGCTCCCGTTCGCACGATCTCTGTCGCTGTGACCTCGCGCCGGCTTGCGCTCCTTGGGCTCATCTCGGTCGGCGTGATCCTGGCCGGCATGGCGATCTCCGCGGTCCCGTACCGCGGCTACGAGGGCGAGGCCTACTCTCCGTTCAACCACTTCATCTCGGAGCTCGGCGAGATTGCCGCGTCGCGGCTGGCCTGGGTCTTCAACCTGGCCGTCGTGCTGGGAGGAATCGGGCTGGGCACGTTCTTGCTCTTGCTCACCGACCGGCTGACCGGCCGCTTTCGGACCGCGCTCATTGTTGCCGGCGTGGTTGCCGGGGCCTCGGGCACGCTCGTCGGAGTCTTCCCGATGGATTACGTCGGCACACACCGACTCGTGTCCGTGGTCTTCTTCCTGACCGGCTGGATCGTTGCCGGCCTGTTCAGCGCCTGGCTGCTCGCGACTCCAAGAGCAGGCTTTCCGAGCTGGCTGCTCATCCCCGGAACTGCCACGGTCGCGATCTCCTGGGCGTTCATCGCGGTCTATACGACCTACGTCGGGACGGACCCGGCCGGCCGGATCCTCAACCGGCCCGACCCCTTCTGGAGCATCGCCTACCTCGAGTGGGCTTCGTTGCTGAGCCTTCTCTCCTGGTTCGCGTTCGTTTCGATCGTCCTCCTGCGCGAGCCCGCCGAATAGGCTCGACCGGCCGGACGCGGTCGTCTCTTCGCCGGCCCTCGGAGGCCGACGAGCCGGCTTCGCCTATCCTTCGGCCATGTCCGATGCCAGGCGAGCCCGCCGCGGAGGCCTGCGAGGCCTCCTAGTCGACCTCGAGCCGGTCCGGCGAGACCGCGACTTCAGGATGCTCTGGCTCGGCCAGCTCGTGAACGGCCTGGGCCGCCAGGTCACGGTCGTAGCCCTGCCCTTCGAACTGTGGCAGCTCACCCACAGTTCCCTCTCGATCGGGTTGCTGGCTATCGTCCAGCTCGCGCCCATCCTCATCTTCTCCCTGGGCGGCGGTGCCGTTGCCGACGCGGTGGATCGGCGCCGGCTCCTCATCGTCACCCAGATCCTCCTGGCGGCCACGAGCCTGACGCTGGCCGTCCTGGCAGCGCAGCCGAGCCCACCGATCTGGGCGCTGTACGCCGTCGCGTTCGTGGCCGCGGGCGTAGGTGCCGTCGATGGGCCTGCCAGGTCGTCGGCCCTGCCGCGCCTCGTCGTGCGCGAACGCCTGCCTTCGGCGATTGCCCTCAACTGGCTCAGCGGCCAGACCGTTGCCGTGGCCGGACCCGTCTTCGCCGGCGTGCTGATCGCCACCTCGGGTGTTGCGACGGCCTTCGCGTTCGACGTGCTGACGTTCCTGGCCAGCCTGGTCGCGCTGCTCGTCATCGCCCCGATCCCTCCTCATCCCGACGCGCGACGGCCGAGCCTTCGATCGATCGCCGAAGGTCTAGCCTTCGCCCGAGACCGGCGGATCGTCCTGGCGACTCTCGCCATCGACTTCGACGCCATGGTCTTCGGCATGCCGAGCGCCCTGTTCCCCCAGCTGGCTCTGACCGTATTCAACACGGGCCCGGCCGGATACGGACTGCTAAACGCGGCGCCGGCCGCCGGCGCCCTCGTCGGGGCGGCATTCAGCGGCTGGGTGGGAAGCGTGACGCGCCCCGGCCGTGGGGTCGTTATCGCAGTGGCGGGCTGGGGTGCCGCGATCGTGGCTTTCGGCCTCCTGACGGCCAGCTTCCCGCTGGCCTTGCTCTGCCTGGCCGTGGCCGGCGGGGCCGACGTCATAAGCGCCGTCCTGCGCAGCTCGATCGTCCAACTCGCCACGCCGGACCAGCTGCGCGGCCGTCTTTCGTCCATCTACATGCTGGTGGTCACGAGCGGGCCCCGATTCGGCGACGCAGAGGCGGCCGCGGTCGCCGCGGTGGCCGGGCCGCAGTTCTCCGTCGTCTCCGGCGGAGTCCTGTGCCTGCTGGGCCTGATCGTTGTCGTCCGCCTCTTCCCACAGCTGATGGCCTACGAGCACGGTCCGGCCGAAGGCAAGGCAGGCGACGGGGCAGGAGACCCGGGAGACCGCCCCGGCGCCGATCCGGACGCCGCGGCCGGCTGAAGGCACCGTCGCCGCGCGGCGCCCGCGCCTGCCCAAGACAGAAGAGCCGGCGCCATGCGCCGGCTCTTGCCGATGAGCTTGTTGGTGCCCGGCCCTACCTGAGCTTGCGACGCCGTGGACCCGAGGACCCCGAAGGCAGGATCGAGGGAAGCGCCGACGGCGTCGGCGTCGCCGGACCCGGCGTCGGCGTGATGCCGATCTGCAGCTGGCCGTTGACCTCGCCGTAGATCGAGAGCCACGTGTCCTTGTGGATCACGGTGCCGGAGGCGTCCGTGACTGTGCGAGTGGTCTGCGTATCGAAGCCGTCATCGGGATACTCCGCCCGGTAGGTCTGTCCCGGCTTCAGAGTCCTGACGTAGCGAATCGGGTCGTCCGTGGCCGGCACGATGTTCTTCTGGACGCCATCGGGCCAGTCCACCTTCCGGTTCAGCGGCATGCTCCACAGCTGGACAACGATCGAGCTCTGGGAGCCGCGGGTAGTCCAGGCCTTGATGATGATCGGGTAGGGCGTGTCGTTGGTCCAACGGAGGTCCCAGGTGCTCGTCCCGTTCGAGTAGACCGTGGCGTCCTTGCCGATCGGGTAGCGGCTGATGTAGTAGAAGTGAGCGTGGCGCTCGTCGATCTGCAGGCCCGCCAGCGCGGCCGCGTCGAACATCGTCGTAGAGGCGGAGCAGATGCCGCCGCCCATCGCCCCTGTGTGATCGCTCTTGCCGTGGAGGATGACACCGCCCATGGCAAAACCGTGCGCCTCGTCGATGGGGCCGACGGCCCGGAGGAAGCTGAACTGCGCCCCGGGAGCGACGACCTGACCGTTCAGATTGATGGCCGGCACGCGGATGTTGGCGCCGAACCCGTTGCTCTCGCCTGGGAAGAAGAAGACCGTCTTCTGGCCGATGATCACCATCCCGGATGTGTCGATGGTGCCGAGCTCCGGGTGGATCGCTCCCGCGACGACCTCCACGTTCGGCTGGGTGGCTCCGCCGGTGGCGAGGGAGTCCAGGTACGCCGCCAAGGCTGTGGTGGTCCCATCCAGGTCAACGCCCACGCCGTCTACGCCGGGAGAAGTGTTGACCGGCTTGCCCGGGGTGGGGAAGTCAATCTTGGGCGGCTTCGGCGCAATGCTTGCCTTCGCCGTGATGCCCGACAGGTACGCTGCCACCTGGGCCGGGTCCACCGCCGGCCCGTAAGTGCCGTCATTACGCACGCCGAAGACTATCCAGCTGCGTATCAGCGCTGCGCTGATCTTCCAGGTTTGAGCCTTCCACGCGGCAGGCGCGTTGGCCGGCGGAACCTTCCACGTCAGGCTGACGTCGACGACCATCTTCTGGGCACGGGCGATCGCGTCCTGAGCGGCCCTGTCCGTGACCTGGGGCGAAAGCGAGACGAACGCACCGCCGGCCTCGAGGTCGGCCGGGGCGGTGGTCTCCGTGAGCTTGTCGATGATGGCCGCCCCAATCGCCTTCTCGTCTATCCCGCGCCCGGGCGACGCCGGTACGAAGCTGAAGGCACCACCCTTCGCCGTGGCCTGTGCGTCCAGCGGCGCCACCGAACTCGTGCCGACGAGGTCGTGGATGCGAATCGCAAGAGCGGTGGGATCGACCTGGATGACGATCGGGATCTCCTGGCCGAAGGCGGCCGAATGGATGACGCTGGAGGCGTCCGTGATGGGGTTTCCGGTATGGCCGACGGACATGGCCGCGTCCGCCATCGCCTCGACATCCGGCCCGCGGCCGGCCTGCTGGTACGTGATCGTCGCCACGCCGACGGGCGTCGTAACCGTCACCTCGCCACGACTCAGGTGGGCGTAGCCGGCCTGCAGCTTGGCGATGGCCTCGTCGCGAGTGAGGCCCGAGAGATCCACCGGACCCGCGTGCACGCCGGGCAGGACGCGGTTGGCGTAGTTGCCGGCGAAGCCGAATGCCACGGCCGTGAAGAGAAGGAGAGTCGCGACCGCGCCGACCGCGAATGCCGCCATGAAGCCGACGATTCGGAGATCGCGCAGCGAATAGGCCGCATCTTCTTCAGGCGGCGTGTAGGTTGGAATCTCCGGTCGCGGGAGGCGGGCCCGGGAAGTCCGCACAGGCTCCGCGTAGGCGATGTCGTCTTCCACCGGCTCGGCCGGGGACGGTTGCGGCGCGGCGAGGGGCGATCGCGGAACTGCGCCGGGGACGGAGCCCTTGCTCTGCTCTTTGGGCTCGTACGAGTCCGTGGTCATGACTGTCCTTATCTACCGCGCCGGTCGGCAATCGGCGCTGAGGCAACCAACGGCGTGGGCATACCGACCGAGGCTCGGGCACCGGTCGCGCGATAGACGCGCGTCCGTGACGCCTCGTTACGCCGTTCGCCCAGATCGTTGAGCAGAATGGTACTGTCTGTCATCCCCAATAGAGGTGGCTGGGTCAAGACAGCCCTTCTGATCCGGCGATGCCACTCGCCGGCCGATCATCTGGTTCAGATCTCGCGGGGGAGCACCACCACGCGCCGGTTGGGCTCCTCGCCGATCGATTGAGTGGCGACGCGTTCGTGATCGCGCAGGGCGAGATGGATCCAGCGCCGCTCGAGGGCCGGCATCGGCTCGAGCTGGAGCATCTTCCCGGTCTCGATCACGCGCTCGGCCGCCCGGTTGGCCAGGTCGCGGAGCTGGCGCTCGCGGCGGCCGCGGTAGTCCTCGACGTCGACGAGGATGCGCGTCCACTCTCCGACTCGTTTGGAGAGCAGCAGGTTGACGAGGTGCTGCAGCGCCGAGAGACGCTCGCCCTTTCGTCCGATCAGGGCGCCCAGCGCTTCCTTCTCGTCTCCCTCGCCGACCACGTTCAGCCGGTTCGTCTCGCCCGCGGCGATCTCGACGCGGACGTTGAACTCCAGCTTGGCCATCACCTGCTCGAGGATCTCCTTGGCCGCTGCCATGGCCTCAGGCGTGACCTCGGCGGACTCCTGGCGCTCGGCATGCGGCGTGCCGCGGGCGGCGGCGACCTCGGCCAGTTCCTTGGCCGTCAGGCCGGCCTGGGGGCGAGCCCCGCCATCGTGCCGCGGGCCGCGGTCTCCGCCATCGTGCCGCGGGCCGCGGTCTCCGCCATCGTGCCGAGGGCCGCGGTCGCGATCGAAGTGTCCGCCAGCGGGGCGGGGGCCACGATCGCCGACCGGACGAGGGTCGCGGTCAGCGCCGGGGCGGGGGCCGCGGTCGCGGTCACCGCCGGGGCGCGGGCCACGATCCGCTGAGGGGCCGCGGTCGTCACGCCAGGCCGGGCGCGGGCCACGGTCGCGGTCGTGTCCGAAGTCGCGGTCCGGGCGGGACCGATCGTCTCGATCGTGAGCCGGGGGCGGAAGCGGAACCTGGGCAGCGGCCTCTCGCTTGGGCGCGGCGCCGCCGAGCGCGGACCGGGGAGCTGCGAGGACCCGGGCGGGCTCGGCGCCCATGCCGAGGACACCCCGGCTGCCCGGGGTCAGAATCTCGAAATCGAGCTCGTCGAGGCCCACACCGAACTCTTCTCGGGCCCCGCGCAGAGCCTCCTCCACCGTCTTGCCGGTGAACTCGCGGTAAGCGTCGCGATAGGCAGTCATGTCAGCGTCGTCTCCCTCGCCGGCCCGCGCGCCTGTGCGTATTCGGGCGAACAGTTGAGGCCGCCGATGCCGAACGCTCCTCCGGCCTGTGCCGGGTTGCCGCCAGTGATCTACCTGCCTCCACTGGCTCGGGCATGGTGACCGGGAACCTTGGTGTGTGGTTCTGGGCGAAGGCCGGGCTCCAGCCGAACAGCGGGAACATCGAGCCCCACCCGACAATCAGGTATTGCTGAACGATCGAGAAGACCGAGGTCGTGATCCAGTACACGAACAGCCCGGCGGGAAGGAACCCGCCGTAAATGACCGAGAAGAACGGGAAGATGACCATCATCGTGCGCTGGGTGCTCGCCGACGGATCGTTCTCGGCGGCCGGCGGCATAAGCATCCGGCTCTGGATGAACTGCAGCAGACCGGCCGTGACAGCCAGGGCGCTCACGCCGAGGGTGAAGATGACAAGCGGCAGGTTGAACAGGACCTGCGGCTGGCCGACGTTGATCCCAAACACGACTGTGTTGATGCACGGCACGGCCTTGTCCACTACGCCGTTCACGACGACGGCCGGGCAGTGGATCGACGGGACCACGTTGACGCCCAAGATCGTCAGCATCGCGGTCGGGTCGAAGTTGGTCAGGCCGTCCCGGATGACCCAGTACATCGGGAACAGGAGACCCATCTGCAGCAGGGACGGCAGGCAGCCGGCAGTCGGGCTGACGCCGCGCTCCTTGTAGAACGCCTGGGTGGCCTGCTGGATGGCCATCCGATCGCCCTTGTGGCGTCGCTGGAGCTCCTTGGTCAGCTCGCGCAGCTCGGGGGCCAGGATCTGCATCCGCTTCTGCGACACGATCTGGCGTGACGACAGGCGGATCGTGACGAGTCTGATCATCAGCGTCATCAACACGATGGCGATGACGATGTTGCCGGTCAGGGCATACAGACCGGCCAGCAGCAAGAAGAGACCCTGGAAGATCGGCGTGAAGGCCCAGCCGAAAAGGGAGGTTGGATCTGCGCCGGGGCTGGCCGGACGCAGCGGCTGGGGTGCCGGTGTGACACTCGGCGACGGTGAGGTGGCCGAGACCGCATTCCCGGCATCGGCCGCGACGGAGGCCGCGGCGGCTGCCGGGGCGGTCGGGGTTGGGTCCGCGGCGCGAGCCCTGCCGCAGGCAACCACTGCCAGGGTCAGGAGGGCGATGAACAGCCCGAAAGCGGCCCAGCGCGCACGGGTCCTGGCGACGGGCTTACGCCCTAGAGCGTTCATCTCAGCGAACTGGGTCGTAGCCACCGGGACTCCACGGGTGGCAGCGAGCGATTCGACGCATTCCCATCCAGATCCCTCGAAGCAGACCGTACTTGGCGATTGCCTGTTCGGTGTAGACCGAGCAGGTGGGCTCGTAGCGACATACCGACGGGCGCCAGGCGAACAGGCGGCGGTAGAGCCTGATAAGCCCGATGCCGACCGTTTTCACGAGACGGTCCGCCCTCCGAGTACTCCTCCCCGGCGGAGGAGGTTCTGTAATGCGCCCACCAGCGTCTGAAAGTCCGCGCCGATGACGGACGGTCGGGCGATGATCAGGACGTCCCAGCCCGGCTGGAACGAGGGCGCCATCACCCTTAGTGCCTCACGAAGTCGCCTGCGCACCCTGTTCCGAACTACTGCTCCACCGAGCTTGCGTCCGGTTGACATACCGAAGCGCGTCTCCTCGAGGCCGGTCCATCGGATCCGAACTACCAGCAGGGAATGAGACCTGACGGTTCCCTCTCCCTGCAGCGCCGCGAAATCCTCCGGCTTGGAGAGCATCACCAGCCGCGGCGGGTTGTGGCCGCGGTCCGTCGTCAGACCGTGATCTTCTTGCGGCCGTGAGCGCGGCGAGCGGCCAACACCCGGCGGCCCCCGGTGGTCTTCATCCGGGCGCGGAAACCGTGTTCCTTGGCGCGATGCCGCTTCTTGGGCTGGAAGGTCTGCTTCATCGGAAGGTGTGTCTCTCTCCATTCGGCCTCGGGGTCAGGATACCCCGAAAGGCACGCGAACGCGCCGGGCGCACGAAAGCGCTTTGGCGCGTCTGCCGGCGGATTATATGTACGGGTAACTCGGAGTGTCAAACCGGCGACAAGCTCGGGCGACCCACGAGGCCCCTCCGAAGAGCCCTGGGGCCGATACTCCCAGGGAGTATACGATTAGATACGGCCCGGAGCCTTGCCCGCGCCATCCGGGCGGTGCTATTCTTCGTCGGCCCGCGGCGCCAGACAACTCTGGGCATCGGCTCAGAGGACCCGTGAGGGGCTGGCGGACTGCTCCGGAGGAGAGCCCGGCGGCCGGAGGCTCACGGCGCCACAAAGGCGACAAGTGGACCAGGTGTCCGTCACGAATCTGGCCATCCATATCAGTCTTCACTCAGGACAAAGCCTGCCTCGATGGACGCGAAGCAAGTCTGGCGCGCGGCACTGGGAGAGCTCCAGGTCTCGCTGTCTCCTGCCAACTTCGAAACCTGGCTCCGGGACACGGTGCTCGTCGACGTGGACGACAACCGGTTCAGAATCGCCGTGCCCAACGGTTTCGCCAAGGATTGGCTCGAGACCCGCTATCGCTCGCTGATCTCGCAGACCCTGGCCCGAATCGTCGGCTACAGCGTCCAGGTCGAGTTCGTCGTCAGACCGGCCAGTGAGACGAATGGGGCCAACGGCGCCCCGGCGGGCACGGCGGCCCAGGCAGGGTCGCCGCCGGTACGCCTGGAGCCGACGCGCGTGGGGGCACCCGAGGGCGCCTCGACCAACCTGAACCCCCGCTACACCTTCGCCAACTTCATCGTTGGATCGGCCAACCGGCTCGCCCATGCGGCCAGCCTGTCGGTGGCGGAGCGGCCCGGCCACGCCTACAACCCGCTCTTCCTGTACGGCGGCGTGGGCCTCGGCAAGACGCACCTGATGCATGCCGTCGGAAACGCGGTCATCGCCCGCTTCCCGCGCAAGCGCGTCGTCTATGCCACGAGCGAGAAGTTTACGAACGAGTTCATCACCAGCATCCAGCAGGGCAAGATCGACGACTTCCGGGCGCGCTACCGCCGGATCGACCTGCTCCTGATCGACGACATCCAGTTCATCGCGGACAAGGAGCGAACGCAGGAAGAGTTCTTCCACACGTTCAACGCGATTCACGAGGATGGCAAGCAGATCGTCCTCTCGTCCGACCGGCCGCCCAAGGCAATCCTCACCCTCGAGGAGCGGCTCCGCAGCCGGTTCGAGTGGGGCCTCATAGCGGACCTGACGGCGCCGGACCTGGAGACGCGCATCGCGATCCTTCGGGCCAAGGCGGAGGAGCAGGCCGTCCCAGTCAGCTCGGACGTCCTGGAGTTCATCGCCCGGAAGGTCGTCAGCAACATCCGGGAGCTCGAGGGTGCGCTCAACCGGATCGTGGCCTACGCCAGCATGGGCGCGGTCCCCATTACGATCGAGCTGGCCCAGGCGGTCCTGTCGAACGTCCTCTACAACCCGAAAAAACGCCAGGTCACGCCGGAGCGGATCACCCGAGCGGTCTCGGACTACTACGGCGTTCAGATCGAGGCCCTGAAGGGCCAGAAGCGCGACAAGGCCATCGTCGTCCCGCGCCAGATCGCCATGTTCCTGATGCGCGAGGAGACGGACGTCTCGCTGCTTCGCATCGGGGCCGAGCTTGGCGGCCGGGACCACTCCACGGTCCTCCACGCGTGCGACAAGATCAACCGCGAGATGGGCATCAACGATGAGCTCCGACGTGAGCTGGCCGCGGTCCGCGAGTTGATCTACTCCGACTAAGGGCCGCCGTTCCGGCGGGCGATCCCGTTGTTGTTTCGGGCGCGCCTCAGGCGGTGGCGGCGGACCTGGCCGGGATACCGAGCCGGCGGCGCACTTCGTCGGGCGTCGCGGGCTCGCGGCCCATGGCCCGGGCGATCCCGACCAGCCTTTCCACGAGGCGCGGGTTAGTGGCCGGGTCGGTTCGATCGTCGTCGTACCAGATGTTGTCCTCCAGGCCTACCCGGACGCCGCCACCCATGGCGATGGCCAGCCGGTTCATCGACAACTGGAATCGGCCAATGCCGGCGGCTGCCCACGTTGCTCCCTGCGGCAGCCTCTCGACGAGCAGGGCAAGGTTCAGGGGCGTCGCGGCGAGAGAACCGAGCGAGCCGAGCAGGAGGTTGACGTAGACCGGCCCGGCCAGGAGTCCGCGATCGCGAAGATAGCCGGCGTAGTCGAGCATCCCAAAGTCGAAGACCTCCCACTCCGGCACGATCCCGCGCTCCTGCATCCGTCGAGCCAGGCCCTGGATCGTCTCCGGCGCGTTGATCGAGGCCTGCTTCGGGAAGTTGAGCGAACCCAGCGTCAGGCTGGCCATCTCCGGCTTCGCCTCGTCTTCGAGATCCAGGACCTTGACCCTGCCAGCGAGCTCGTGCAGGACGCGTCCGCTGGTCGTGATGCAGACCACGATCTCGGGAGCCGCCGCCCGGACGGCCCGTATGAACTCCGCGGCAACCTCCGGGTTCTGGGACGGCCGGCCCTCGGCGTCTCGGGGGTGAATGTGGACGATCGAGGCGCCGGCATCGGCGCAGCGCCGGACGTCTGCCGCAACTTCGGCCGGGGTGGTGGGGACGTGAGGCGTGTCGGCCTTCGTCGGGACCATCCCCGTGGGGCACAGGTTGACGATCAGCTCGTCGCTCATCGCCGGGTCACCGATCGCTGAAGAGGCGTCGCCGGATTTCCGACCACCGTCATATCGGCCGGAACGTCCTTGACCGCGACGGCGCCCATGCCGATCACGGCCCGGTCGCCGACACGCAGGTGATCGCGAACCACGGCCCCGGGGCCCACGTGAACCTGCTCGCCGAGGGTCACCTTGCCGCACACGTTCGCGCCCGGTCCGAGAAACGAGTAGCGCCCGATCTCAGTGTGGTGCCCGACCAGGGCGCCGCGATTGAGGACCGTTCCCTCGCCGATCCGAGACCGGGCGCCCACGACAACCAGCGGGAAGATCACGCAGCCGGGTCCCAGCACCGCCGACTGGGACACTACGGCAGAGGGGTGGATCAGGGTTACGAGCCTTCTGCCTTCGCCCACCAGGCGCCGAACGATGCCCATGCGCTGGACGGAGCCAATGGCGGGCAGAATCGGCAGATCCGGCTCGAAGGCGGCCTGATCGTCAACCCAGAGAATCGGCGGGTCATGGGCGGGACCGGCCGCGCTGGGGTCGAGGCCCTCAATCCAAGCTGCCACCTCGAAACCCGCGGTCGCGGCTAGATCCGAAATCTCCTCGGCAAACGAGGCGGCTCCCACGAGGATCACCCGCTGTGCAGGCATCGGCCCGATGGTAGCAGAGCGACCCCAGTCAAACGCGGGTGGAGGCGGGGGCGGGCTTAACATTCACGGCATGATCCCGGTATTCCGTCCGACCTCAGGGCCAGAGGAGGAGGCTGCGGTCGTCGAAGTACTGCGTTCGGGCTGGTGGGGTCTTGGACCCAAGACGGCCGAATTCGAAACGCGCTTCGCCCAGGCGGTTGGTGCGGAGCACTGTATCGGCACCAACTCGTGCACATCGGCTTTGTTGCTCTCGCTGGCGTCCCTGGGCCTGGCAGGTCGTGAAGTGATAACCACGGCCATGACCTTCGTCGCGACGAACAACGCCATCGTCCAGGCGGGCGGCACCCCTGTCTTTGCCGACATCGACCCCGTCACGCTCACGATCGATCCGGCCGAGATTGAGCGCCTGATCACGCCACGCACGGCCGCGGTGATGGCTGTCGACTACGGGGGCCACCCCGCGGAGCTCGCGAGAATCGCGGAGCTGGCCCGGGCCAATTGTCTGACCACGATCGAGGACGCGGCCCACGCCTGCGGAGCGACCTACCGAGGGCGGTCGGTCGGCTCGATCCTGGATCTCACCTGCTTCAGCTTCCACGCCGTCAAGAACCTGGCCATGGGCGAGGGCGGCGGCATCACCCTGGCGGACTCGAGCCTGGCCGACAGACTTCGCCGGATGCGCTGGTTCGGTCTGAGCCAGGGCACCTGGGAGCGCACGGGCCGGGGCGGCCACAACTGGGACTACGGGCTCGACGAGGTCGGCTACAAGGCCCACCTGAGCGACATTCCCGCAGCAATCGGACTGGTCCAGCTGCGGCGCCTGCCGGAGACCAACGCGCGCCGCCGCGCGATCGCCGAGCGGTACTCCCAGGCCTTCGCCGGGCTGGACTGGCTGATACACCCGATCGAGCTGGACCACGTCCGGTCCGCCTGGCATCTGTACGTCGTTCGCGTAGAGGAGCGCTGCCGCTTCATCGACCACCTGGCCGGTTGCGGCGTGGCCTCCAGCGTCCACTACCGGCCCACCCATCTCTACCCGCCCTTTGCGCGGTATGCCGGCCCACTGCCCGTCACGGAATCGGTTTGGCCCAGGCTGGTGACGCTACCGCTCTTCCCGGGCCTGACGGACGACGAGGTCGAGCAGGTCATCGATGCCGTCGTCTCGTTCGACAGCATCGTCTGAGACCGCCGACGGCCTTCCGAGGATCAGGCGGCGAGTCCAAGGGCCCGACTGAGACACCGCGCCGTAGACAGCTCGGTTGCTATGAGCGTCTGTCCCGCTTCGGCGATCCGCCGGCGGCGCCCCTCGTCCGCCTCCAGCTCGCGGGCAGCCTCGAGGAGATCCTCGAGCGGCGCTTCCACGAAATGCTCGCCGGCCACGAATGGAAACGGGTCCGTCATGGGCTCCGAGACGACGACCGCCCCGGCGGCGAGGGCCAGCACGAGCCGGATGCCGACGAACTCGCCCTGCATTCGAGCCACGTTCAACACGATCCGAGAGCGGCGCAGGAGATCATTACGTTCGGCGCCCCAGGCTCCGTCGATGACATGCAGTCGCGGTTCGCCTGCCCGCCACTGCTCCACCACCGCTCGCCTCCCGGCCAGCCTGGGATGGAAGTTTCCAAGGGAAACCAACGCCAGGTCACGGTCGCCCTGCTCCGGTGGAGCAAGAGGCCCGGCCACCGCCGCCGCATAGCCGAATGGGACCGCATCGGCCGTCAGGCCATGGCTCTGCAGGACCGCCCTGCGGTCCCGGCTGGTGACGACGACGCGATCGGCCGAACGGGCGAGCGATCCAACATCTCGCAGATTCCTCGAACGCTGCCGCTCGATCGTCGCCGACGCCCTTGCCCGGGCCAGCGGACCGGGAAGCGGCGCGTCCTTGAGCGGCCGGAGCGGGTACTTGAGGTAGTCCATCGCCCTGGATCTGGCGATTCGCGACAGTGGGCCGACCCGGGGCGCGTCTCGAGGCAGCAACCCCTCGCCCACCCACAAGACCCTCCGGCAGCTCGGCGGATCGGCGAAGACCGGCAAGAGGCTGGATGGGTAGCCGATACCGAGCAGCATGCCCAGCTGCGATTGGTCATCACCCCGGCGGACGCCGCGAGCCTCAAGCCCCAGGTCGGCCGCCCCGGCCATCGCGGCCTCGACGAGCTCGGCGGTCAGCCGATCTGACCTGGGGCCGAGCGCGACCCCGAGGGGACCCGTTCGGCCGACCTCTGCGGCGGCAGGGTTGGCAGTTACGGCCAGTTTCACGAGATCAGGATACGGCTCGAGGACCTCGAATACGGCGCGGGCCGGAGCCTGCGGCTCGCGGCGCTGGGGGACCGGTACGGCGTCCCGGCGATGCCGATTCCGGATGGAGTCGTGGATAAGCGGCCCGAATCGGTGGACAACCACGCGGTGGTGTGGAGAAGATCGGCCCGAGTGGTCCGTTCCGTGGTGGACGCCGCAAGGTTCACGACTTCGGTGTCGGGCCCCGGCCAGAGGTTCTGCACCGACATGGGGCCCTTCGATCCCCCGGCGCGGCCCTTCGATCCACCTTCACGGCCGGCTACTCCACACCGGATTCGAGCGTGGCCTTGCGGCGAACCCACAGTCTCCACACCATTATTACGGTGATGACGGAAAGAGAAGATAGATAGACAATCCACCAGGAGTAGGATCGACGTCCGTCACGTCGTATCCCGATCTGTCGCCCGCCTACGCCCGACCCCAGGGGAGTGAACCCAACGTGAAACTCTCGGTCATGCAGGAGAACCTGGCTCGCGGCCTCCAGGTCGTGAGTCGAGCCGTCTCTACCAGGAGCACCCTTCCCATCCTGAACAACGTCCTTCTTCGCACCGAGGACGGCGGCCTCAAGCTGACCGCCACCAACCTAGAGATCGGGATAACGTACTGGGTGCCCGGCAAGGTCGACACGGGGGGCTCGACTACCGTACCGGCTCACCTGCTCACCGACATCGTCGCCGGGCTACCAGCCAACGATAGAGTGGACCTCGAGCTCCAAGCCCAGGGGACGCTCCACATCCAGGCCGGCCGGTTCGAGACGCGCGTCAAAGGGATCGATGCCGAGGAGTTCCCGGCCATCCCGGCAGCAGGCGAACGGCCCACCACCCGCGTCCCGCAGAACGTTCTCAAGCAGGCCCTAGGCGAGGTCACCTTTGCGGCCGCCACGGACGAGGCCCGGCCCATCCTCACCGGCGTCCTGGCCAGATTCGAGGGCGACAAGCTGACCCTGGCCGCCGCCGACAACTACCGCATCGCGGTCAAGACACTCACGATCCTGGATCCGGTTGAGGAGACCAGCGTCGTCGTTCCGGCCCGGTCGCTGCACGAGCTGTCCCGCATCCTCTCCGACACCGATGACCCGGTCGACATCATCCTGTCGGCGGCCCGCAACCAGATCCTCTTCCACCTCGAGGGCATCGACCTGGTCAGCCGGCTCATCGACGGCCAGTTCCCCAACTACCAGCAGGTTCTGCCCAAGGGCTTTACGACCAGGGCCGTCGTCGACCGCGACCAGCTGCTGGCGGCCGTGCGGCTGGCCAGCCTGATTGCCAGCTCGTCGGCTAACATCGTCAAGCTCCATGTTGGCAAGGACGCCGAGATCGGCGTCACCGTGAGCGCGGCCGCGGACGTCGGCGACAACAAGAGCGACGTCGAGGCGAGCGTCGATGGCGACGGCACCACCATCGCCTTCAACGCCCGCTACCTGCTCGACGTCCTGATGAACGTGGACGCGGATCAGTTCGCCGTCGAATTGAACGGGCCCCTGTCTCCGGGCGTTTTCCGGCCGGTCAGCGACTCGCAGTACGTCCACGTCGTCATGCCGGTCAAGACGACCTCGTAGGCCGGGACGACCCAGTAGGAGCCGCAGATCCCCGACGCTCGTTCCGTCGCCTCGAACCGCAGGCCGGCGACGCTCCTTCGCTCCCTGGCCATCCGGAATCTCCGGGGCTATGCCGCGCTGGATGCCGAGTTCGGGCCTGGGCCGCAGCTGATCTGGGGGCCCAACGCCGCCGGAAAGACGACCCTGCTTGAGGCCGTCGTCCTGCTCGCCCTGGGCCGTTCCCACCGAACCACGGCCGACTCGGAGCTGATCCGGTGGGGCGAGTCGTTCGTCCGGCTGGATGGGCTGGTAGGCCGCGCCGGAAGCGAGCCGGACGGCGCCCTGCCGGCCGCGCGGGCCGGCGTTGCGCTCGAGCTGACGCTCCAGACCGGCGGCCGCAAGAGGATCCAGGTCAACGGCGTGCCGAGGCGGCCCACCGCGCTGGCGGAGCACCTCCGGGCCGTCCTGTTCGCGCCGGAGGACATGCTCCTCGTCATGGGACCGCCGGCCCTGCGGCGGGCGGCGCTCGACGGGCTGACCGGGCCGCACGATCCCAGCTACGCCTCGAGCACGTCCACGTACGGCCGGGCCCTCCAGCAGCGCAACAGCCTGCTGCGGTCCATCCGCGAGGGCGAGGCCGGCCCCGACGAGCTGCGGCTGTGGGACGAGCCCTTCCTGGCCGCCGGGGCAGCGATCGTCGCCGCGCGATTGCGTCTGCTGGAGCTGCTGGCCGAGCCGATCGCCGCGGCTCACCGCGAGATCGCCCCGACCGAGGGACGGCTGACCGTCAGCTACTCGTCGAACGCCGCGCTGCTCCCCGGGGAGTCGCCGCGGCAGGCCCTGGCACGGCGCCTGCGTGAGACGGCCGAGAAGGAAGCCTGGAACGGCTCGACCCTGGTCGGACCGCATCGCGACGACCTGGTCTTCAGCCTCGACGGGCGCGACCTGGCCACTTTCTCGTCGCGCGGGCAGCAGCGCACTGTCATCCTGGCCCTCAAGCTGGCCGAGCTCGATCTCCTGACCGAGCTGGACGGACGTCCGCCGTTGCTCCTGCTCGACGACGTCTTCAGCGAGCTGGACCCGGCCCGGCGCGGCCACCTGGTGAGGCGGATCTCGGAGCTGCCGCAGGCCTTCATCACGACCACGGACCCGAACGATATCGACCCGGATTTGCGCCGGCAGGCGCGGCCGTGGCGCGTCGTACCCGACGACGATGCCGGCGCGCGGGTCGTCGAGGGCTCGGCATGACCGGACCGACGAGGCGACCCGGCGACACCAGCTCGGGCGGCCGGACGGGAGACCGCGATCCCGAGGAGAAGCCCCGGGGCATGGAGCGCCTCGCGGACCTGCTTCCCGGCGCGGCCAGGGAGTTCGGCCTGGAGGACCAGCTCGAGCAGGCCACGGTCGCGTCCGCATGGCTGATCACCGTAGCCGAGCGTGTACCCGCGGCCGCCGGGGCGTGCCGACTCGTGGGCCTCGACCAGGGGGTGGCCACCATCGAGGCCGACGAACCGATCGTGGCCCAGGAGCTGCGTCTTCGCTCGCTCGAGCTCCTCGCGGCCCTGCGCAACAGGGTCCGGACCCCCATCCGTCAGCTCCGGGTAACGACGCGACACGTATAATCCCCACCTGCGAACGCCGGTTCGGCCGCCTGGGATGCGGTCGGACCCTACGGGCGCCCACAGTCCCGCCGCTAGCAGCCGCCAATGGCAGTCCGCCTCTACATGAACCTCGGCCTACTGGCCGAGTCAGAACGACTACCCGACTCCGCCGATACCGTCGTGGTCGTGGAGCCGAACATTGGGTCCACGTCACGGACCAAGGGCAGCCTCTATCTGCTCGTCACGGGGGCCGGCGGACGCAAACTCCGTGAGGCGACGAAGATAGTCGCCGATCGCATCCGGGACGACTATTACTACGATCTGTCGGCCGGTATTTCCGTGTGCCTGCGCAAGGCAGTGCGCGCGGCCAACAACGTGCTGCTCCACTCCCCCGAGCGGCCACCGGCGGTCCAGGGTGAGCCCGGCCCGATCGGCCTGGCCCTGGCAGTGGTCCGGGGCAACGAGCTGTATGTCGCCACCGTCGGCCCGGCCGAGGCGTACATGGTCCGGCAAGCGCGGTTGCTCACGCTGCCCGACGCGAGCCCCGACACCGGCCTCCCGTCGGACGAGATAGACGGCCCCGAAGTCTGGCACGGCGAGATCACCGCCGGCGACTGCCTCATCCTGATGTCGCCCAACGTCACCCGGCGCATCGGGCTGGGGCCGATCCAGGACGCGGTCCTGCAGCTGCATCCGCAGGCCGCGGTCGAGGAGATCCACCGCCAGTTCGGCTCGGGCAGCCTCGGCACCACCGGCGGCGACGGCATGCTCCTCATCGAGGCCACCGAGGTCGCCGCGACTCACAAAACCGCCCCGCTCAAGCCGGTCTGGCCGGCCGACCCGATGGCCGGCGCGCCGGAGCGCTCGCCCATACCGCTCGCCGACACCGTGGTCGGGGGAGTGGCGGCGATGCAGACCACGGCCCGGCATGCCCAGGTCGCGGCCGACAACTGGCTGCGACGCGGCGTCTACGGCCTGTTCGACCGGATGCCGCAGCGGCCGATGTCCCGCGGCCGGGTTACTCCGATGACAGTCCGGCGTGAACGCCAGCAGCGAGCCGCCTCCGCCATCATCGGCCTGCTCACCGTCATCACCGTCATCGGCGGCAGCATATGGTTCCTGTCGGGTACCGGCCGCGGTGACAACATCGACCGGCAGCGATTGGCTCAGCAGGCCTACGCGCAGATTCAGACGGACATCTTCGCCGTCATCGGCAACGGCAAGGACCTCATGCTGAGCGACCCGACGACGGCTTTTGGGTACTACAAGGATGCCTGGGACCAACTCAAGATCGCCCAGCAGAACGGCTATCCGCCGGATCTGCTGGCCGACTCCAGGGCCAAGGTGCTGACCGGGCTCAACCGGTACTTCCACGTCTCGGTCGTCCAGCCGCAGGTCGTCCTCACCTTTGCCACAGACAACCTGACCGGGCTCGTCCTCGGACCGGACGGGGCCGCGTACATCCTCGACAACACCGCCAACAAGGTCTACCGGGTCAACCTGGACACCGGCGCGAAGATCGCCGTCATTTCAGCCGGGCAGCAGCCGAGGAGCGGCGGCGCGACCGTGGACTACCCCCGCCTCATCACGACCGGCGGGGAGGACGTCATCGTCGTTGACGGGATCAACTCAGTGTGGAAATGGCGGGAAGTACAGGGCAACAAGAACGGGGTCGGCTCGCTGCTCCCAGTGTACATTCCCGACAACGTGAACTGGGGCATCGGCCCGCGGGCGATAGGGACCTTCGTCATCAACGCCGCCCAGAACCTATACAACTTCTACATCGTCGTGCCGAGCCAGAAACAGATCATCAAGTACACGGCGGCGCCCGACGGCAGCGGCTACCCGAAGAACACCCGAAGCAACTTTCTGATCGTCGCTCAGGATGTCACCAACGTCGACGACATGTACATCGACGGCAAGGTCTATGTCGTGCAGGGCGGCAAGATCACCCAGTACGAGCTCGGCCAGGCCAAGGGCTGGACGGTCGACGATCCCCCCGACACGGTCGGCGACACGGCTATTCGGCCGAAGCCCCAGTACACGCGCCTGACGGCCGACGATCCGACGCTGGACCAGGGCACCTTCTACGCCTACGACGTCAAGAGCCGGCGCATCGTCGCCTTCCTGAAATCGGACGGTAGCGTCGTCGGGCAGTACATGGTTCCCGAGGACACGCCCTGGTTCACTGCCCTTACCGGGATGTTCGTCCTGCCCGCCGCGGGCGGCGCCTACCCGATCCTGTACTGGACCGAGGGCAGCAGCCTGATGAAGGCGTCCCTCACTCCGGCCGGCCCGTCGATCCCGGCCGCCACTCCGGGCCCGACCGGGCCGAGCGCCCGCCCGAGCACATCCGGATCTGCCACCGCCGGGCCGCCCAGCCCGAAGCCTTCGGCTACGAAGTCCTGAGCGGTCGGCCCGCCCCGGGTCGTGGAGTGGGATAATCCGCGAATGGCTGATTCGCTCGCCGAGGTCGTCGTCGAGAGCGTTCGGGTACACATGCTGTCGAGTCAGCACGTCGTGCTGCTCAAGGAAACCGAGCGCGAGCGCTACCTCCCGATCTGGATCGGACCCTGGGAGGCGAACGCGATCGCCACTCGGCTGCAGGGCGTAACGCCGGAGCGGCCGATGACCCACGACCTGTTCGCGGCGACGCTCGTCGAACTCGGCGTGAAGGTCGTGCGCATCATCGTCTCGAGCCTCGCGGAAGAGACCTTCCACGCCACCATCGAGCTGGAGGGCGATGGCCGGACCCTCGCCATCGATGCCCGCCCGTCCGACGCGCTCGCTCTCGCCGTGCGCACCGGCGTCCGGATCTTCGCGTCGCGAGAAGTCCTGGACCGGGCCGGCGTGGAGCCGGAGACGCAGGTGGACGAGAAGCTCGAGGTCTTCCGCGAGTTCGTCAACTCGCTCGACGTGGATCTGGAGGAAGAGCACCGCGAAGGACCGAGCTCAGAGGGGCCCGGTCCGGCGACCTAGGAGGCCGCCCGCCCAGCGAGGGAGCTAACCCAGGATTGGCTCGCCTTCCATCATCGCGCGCCTGCGGCGGAACCACAGGCGCAAGCGCAGCGCCCAGAAGTCCCGGACGGCCCGGAAGACCACCTTCGGCTTTGCCCCGGTCGGTGACCCGGCGGTCCTGGCGTAATGCGGCACTCCGACCTCGGCTACCTTCCGCCCGTTGAACTTGAGCTTGATAAGCAGCTCCGCCGTGAAGAACGCACCGCCCGAGGAGACGCGGATGGGGGTCAGAGCCTCGCGCTTGAAGAGCTTGCAGGCGCAGTCGATGTCGCGGACCCGGACGCCGAAGAAGATCCTGTTCGACAGGCGGTAGATGCGGGCATACCAGCGCCGGATCGGCGGATCGGCCCGCTTGAGGCGAAAGCCCACGACGACGTCCGGGTTGTCCGTGCCCGCCAGCCTTTCCGTGAGCCGCCCGACGTCGGCGACCTTGAACTGGCGGTCGCCGTCGATGAAGGCGACCAGCTCGAAGCGAGCGGCCTGGAACCCGGACCGGAGGGCAGCCCCGTAGCCCAGGTTCGTGGGGTGATGGACGACGCGGAACACGCCGGGATGCCTGTCCGCGAGCTCGTCGGCGATGGCCGGCGTGCGGTCGCGTGAGCCGTCGTCGACGGCGATGATCTCGAACTTGTCGGCCAGCGCCGACAGGGCCCCGAGCGCCTCGTCGACCAGGGCCTCGAGGTTGGCTTCCTCGTTGTGGGCCGGGAAGAAGAACGACAGCTCCCTGACACGCCGGACCGTCGATCCCGGCCCCTCGTTTGCCGTTCCCAGACCCGCGGCTGCGCTCACCGGCTATCCTTTCGGCCTGCTGGTTGAGATCGTGGAGACCTGGCCATTAGCGATGAAACTGCTGAAAGCATCCTGAGCCTATCGCAGATCGTCGTCGAGGGAGGCCGATCTCACGGGGTCGGGACCTCTACGGCTTGACAGGATCGCAGGGGCGCAGGTCGACCCGCGGCTCGAGCCGGCTGACGACCTGGTAGATGTTCGTCAGGGCGGGCTGGCGCAGATCGAAGGCGGTGCTCAACGCGTCGATGCCGTCGCAGCCGCCCTGGAACCGGTCCGTGTAGACGGGCCGGGTGGCCAGGTAGGTATCGAAGACGTCCCAGACTTCGCCCGCCGCGCCGATGTGATCGTTCTTGCGCGTGCTATCGTCCACGATCATGACGTCCGGCCTCAGTCCGAGGACCCGCTGGCCGTACCAAAGGGTGGTCGAGGCCGACCAGGTGGATTCGATGACCGCGTTCTTCGCCAGGCCGCCCTGGTCCGGAGGCGCAAGGACGGCCTTCATCCAGATCGAATCGTGAGTGTTGGCAGCCTCGCTGACGCCGCCCGGGTTGTCGCCGGCGTTGATCCCCTGGCGTGTACCCACGACGCCGACGGTTGAGAAGATGATCGCCGCCGCGACGACCATCTCTCCGATCAGGACGGCCCAAGGGGCCCAGCTCTCGTCCCGGCCGCCGACGGCGGACCCCCCCTCAGGCCCCGGCTCGGCGTCCGGCGCGGCCGGGCCGGTGGCTGGTTGCAGCCACACGGCGACGGCCCAGGCGAAGATGGCCACGATGTCGGCGAAAGCGAGGCCGATCCACGTGAAGGCGATCAGCAGCGGCAGCAGGTAGTAGCGCTCGATGTCGGCATTGGCGTAGGAGGCCGCGAAGCCGCACGTGACGACGGCCGAGAGACCGCTCAGGAGGACATAGCGGGGCCGCCGGAACAGGCTCGTTGCCAGCCCGATCGCGGCCAGGATCGCCATTGGACCGAGCCAGCCGGTGATGAGGTCCAGCACGTGTCCGGCCTTGGTCGGGAGATCGCCGAGCGGATCGACCAGGCTGCCCCTGAACTGCTCTGCCAGGACGACGTACTGGAAGCCGGCGACCGTGTCCGGGTGTCCGTAGACGAGCGGGGCGTGCATGGCCGCCCGGATCGGCAGCTCGGCGAAGAGGACGACGATCGTGCCGGCGAGAACCGCGACGCAGGTCACGATCGTGCGCCACCGGAAGATGACCCGCCAGTCCGCGGCCAGGACGAAGAGCCCGATCGCCGGCGGCAGCAGCAGCGCGAGCGAGTGGTTGGCGACGGCCACGCCGTAGATGCCGGCCGCCGCCACGAGCCAGCGGTCGGCGCGGGCGCGCATCTGCAGGTCCTCGCTGTGGCGGCGGCTGTCCCACGTCAGCAGCACGACGAACAGGAGAGCCGTCAGGGCGATGTGGAACATGTGCGGGTCGGCGTGGGTGGAGAGCCGCCAGAAGAGCTGGCTGCATGCGAGCAGGAGGCCGGTCGCCAGGGCGATCATCCGCCGGCCCGTCAGCACCTGGACGAGGGCGGCCGTAGCGGCGACGGCCCCGGCCGCCAGGATCGCCTGGAGCAGGTTCATCCGGTAGGCGGGGTCGCCGAAAGGCTGGAGCACGATCGAGGCCAGCCAGCCGAGGATGATGTAGCTCGGATAGCCGGTTGGGTGGGCCACGCCCAGGACGGGACCGACCGTCTGGAATTCGGCCGTGTCCCAGAAGCCGACCGTCGGCGCGAGCGTCGGCAGGACGAAGAGGAGGGTCAGCCCGGCCGCGGCCGCCGGACCGGCAATCGCCCCGAGGAAGTCCGGATCGGCCAGGCGACCGAGGGCCGGCTTGGATCTCCTCACTCGTTCACCAGCCAAGCATTACTCCCCATATCGTGCCCCAGAGGTTCACGATGATCGACAACCCGACGAGCAGGACCAGGGGCCACAGCCGGCCGAGCCGGCTTGCTCCCAGCGCCACGAGGACGAGCGCGAACGGAACGAAGTCGTTGCTGAAACGGTAGCCGAACTGGACCCAGCCCTGGCTGAAATGCATCAGGTTCACGACGGCGATGGCCACGACGGCGATCGTGGCCCCGGCCGTGACCCGGTCGACTCGCAGATGACTGATGGGGCGCCAGGCGAGGGGCGCGAGGAGGTAGGCCGGGCTGGTCAGGATGACGCTCGTACCGATCGCGTCGGGCATCGCCAGCGGGCAGCTCTGGTCGAAGAGGCCGCGGGCGGTCCCGGCGACGCACAGCACCGTGCCGGCCGAGCCGTTGGGATAGATGGAGTAGATGTCGGGCATGATCCGTGGCGCGCTGAACAGCATGATCTCAAGGTTCTGCGGGATGTATCGAAGATCCGTGATCGACCAGTCCGGGTTGTAGTTGAAGGCGCCCGTCGAGACCTCGTAGTGATAGAGGTAGTCGTAGGCCGGGTTGAAGAGGTGGCCGCTGGTCGCGTAAGTGACGACCAGCAGTGTGACGATTGGGACGGCCGCTCCGGCGCCGGCCAGCATGGCCCGCCGCATCCGGCTGCTGCCACCGCCGACGAGCATCAGGAAGGGGAAGCCGAAAAGGATCGTCAGCCGCGCCGTGACGGCCAGCCCGAACATGATGCCTGCCGCGACCTGGAGTGCCTCCGGGCTCGACAGGGCGGCCGAGAGCGACGACAGGCCCCGATCCATCCTCCCACCCTTGCGCCGGCTGAACCACCACAGGACGAACACGACCAGGATCAGGATGAAATCCGCGCCCGCGACCAGGAGCTTGTCGCTGACGCCGGCAATCGCCACGAGAGGAACTCCGCCCACTATCGCGACCGCGATGGTGAATGGCGCCACGACGCCGGGCCGGCCCGCGACGACGACCGCGAGCGCCACGGCGATCAGGCTGAACAGCACGCCGATACCCGTAAGGGCGGCGGCCGGGGTATCTGCCCCTGCCAGCAGGAACAAAGTCTCACCCCCCGCGCCGAGGGCGACGAGCAGGAGCGCCGACTTCCAGCCGCCCGGCCAGCTGGACCGCTCGATCTTCCCGACGAGATCCCGCAGCGGCACCGGCTGGGCGGCGTCGCGGTCCGCGCGCAGGGCCAGGCCGACCGACAGGAGGAGGCAGCCGACGGCAACGACGTGGGCCCAGAACCACGTGGAGCCGATAGCGGCCGTGTACCACAGCACTGTGCCCAGGCCGAGGAAGAGCGAGGTCAGCACTCGAACGGCCAGGCGGATCGGCAGGTACCCGAGCATCCAGTACGCGATGCCGACGTCGATCGCGGAGAAGACCACGGCCAGCAGCTGCTGGTTGGTGGCCAGGTGCCAGATGGCGACGAAGGGCAGCAGGGCCCAGGCCGGGAAGGGCGGGAAGGGGATGATGCCGTCGCCGGTCGGGGCGCCGCTGGCGTCGTAGATCGGCATCACGTCCTGGTATTGGGGCAGCGGGATCGCGGTCTTGCCGTCCAGCCAGGACTGGGCCTGGAGCACGAAATGCAGATACGGACTGCCGCGATTCGGCTGGCTCAAGTAGTAGACGATCAGGCAGGCCACCACGAGGCCGATGCCCCACAGTCTCCGTTCCCAGACCTCCCGGTCGAACCGTCCGGCCGCCTCTTCGCTCCCTTCCTCCGGGGCCTCCTCGACTGCTTGCGACCCGGGCACCATCGAGACCCGTGCGGCGTCTGTACGCTCGGGCTGGGTTATACTCCGCTCCACCTCAGCGCTCGCCCAGGAGGCCGTAACGGTTGGCAGGCCCGAGTTTGCGTGAGGGCAGCCCACGGGGGCGCGCGTCGGCAGGAACGATAAGTGCCGTCACGAGTGGTGCCGTCACCGGAATCCCCGCCATCGTCGTTCTCCTGGCCCTGGGTCTGGTCCTCCGCTTCATCATCGCATACGTCCTCTTTCCGGGGTCGGGCTTCCCAAACGACCTTGGCGCGTTCCAGGCCTGGGGCAACGACATCGCCCGGCACGGCCCCGTCGGCTTCTACGATCGGCAGAGCTTCATCGACTATCCGCCGGTCTACCTGCTGCTCCTTGGGGCGGTCAGCTTCTTCACCGGCGGGAACATCGGCGAGGGCGTGAAGCTCGTCCCCATGCTGGCGGACCTGGGTCTGGCCGCGGTCGTGTGGCTGATGGCCCAGGAGCTTGGCGTCAACCGCCGGCGGGCCTTCCTCGCAGCTCTGATCGTCCTCGTCAACCCCATCACCTGGTTCAACAGCTCCATCTGGGGCCAGGCCGACGCGGTCGGCTCGATACTCCTGCTGCTGGGCCTGCGAGAGATCCAGAAGGACCGGCGCGAGACCGCCTCGGCCCTGGCTGTTCTGGCCGCGCTCACGAAGATGCAGCTCGGCATCCTCGGCTTCGTCCTCGGCTTCGTTGTGCTGCGCCGGTCGCTGCTGCCGAAGACGGGCGAGCGCCAGCCGGGGCGGGTCCTGACCTCGCTCGGGGCCGGCCTGCTCACCGGGGCCCTGGTCTGCCTGCCCTTCACCGGGCTGGATCTCGGGGGTGCCGTGCACCGAATCGGCACGGGGCCCGGGATCCTCACGATCGCCGCGGGGTTCGTCGCCGGCATCGGAGTCTTCAGCCTGGGCCGCCGCTACCTGCCGCTCGCCGAGGCGGCTCGTCGGACACAGGCGTCGGCCCTGCTGGGCCTCGGGACCGTCGTGGCCTTCTCCGGGATGGTCTTCGACTCGATCGCCAGCCACATGCTCTCCACCTTCGGCGAGTACCCGTATCTGACGCTCAACGCCTACAACCCCTGGGCCCTGATGGCCGACGGCGTGAACGCCATGGACCGCACCCATGCCTGGCTCCATGACGCTCCGTGGGCCGATGCCAAGTCGGGAGTGACCGGCACGGGCTATGTCATCGGTCCCTTCTCGGGGGAGGCCGTGGCCGTCGTCCTGGCCGCCCTCGGCCTCCTGGTCGTCGCGGCATTCGCCGCCCGGGTCCGGACCCGCAGCCTGGAGGCTGCGGAAGGGACAGTGGCGACCCCGGCGGCCATCGGAAACAGGGCCCGCGCGCTGCGGGCGGCTGCGGCGGAGCTGGGCGGCCTCTGGGGCGCCTCACTCGTCGTCGCGGCGATGGTTGCGGGGGTCGTCGTAACGAGCCTCTCCGGGCAGCTATACGCGGTGACCCTGGGCGACGGCCTCCTCGTCGCGATCCTGATCGGGGTCGGCCTGTGGGCCGCCTGGCGCGACGACGCGCAGTCTCTGCTGGTGGCCCTGACGATCCTGTCGATCGCCTTCTTCGTCGTGCCGACCCGGGCCCACGAGCGCTATCTCTTCCCGTTCTTCGGTTTGGGCGCCGTCCTGATGGCGGTTTCATGGCGGTGGAGCCTCACCTACGTGGTCCTCGCCGTCGTCAACTCCGCGAATCTGCTCGCCGTCCTGGTCCAGTACCAGGGGATCCCGGCGGGGGACGGCTCGCTGGCGAAGACCCTCAACGATTGGGGAACGGGGATCCTCAACGCCCAGTGGCAGGACGGGATCATCTGGCCGGTTCAAGTCTGCGGTGCGGTCACCGGCCTGGTGATGGTCTGGGCCCTCCTCCAGCTCCGCCCGCGAGCCGTCGCGGCACTCGACCGCGAGGTGTCACGGGCGGCGCTCGAACCCGAGTCGTCGATCCTCTGGTCGACCGTTCCGCTGTTCCCGGCGGAGACGCCCGGTGAGGGCTGGGCCTCCGACGAGCTGCCCGCCGCCGCCCCCGCCACCGCCGCGACCGGACCCGGAGCCGGCGCCGCCTCGTCGGGAGGCGTTGCGCCGACAAGTCCGGGCAACGCACCGGACGGCGTGTACGACTTCGACTACACCGACGAAGAGGCTGAGTGGGTCGACGAGCCCGGCTATCTCGAAGGCCCGGACCGGCCCCGGTACATGCCGGCCTGGGCGATGAGGCTGTGGCACCGCCTGGCTCGCCCGTCAACTCATCCGGACCGGTCCGCCTCGATCGAGTCGGAGCCCCGCGGCCGCCTCGACAAGCTCGACATCTGGGTCGTCGTGGCCCTGGTGGTGGTCCTCCTGTCGATGCGGGTCTACCGCCTGGGCGAGCCGCAGCAGATGCACTTCGACGAGGTGTATCACGCTCGAACTGCGACCGAATTCCTGCAGGACTGGCGCTACAACATCCCCCACGACATCTATGAGTGGACCCATCCGCACGTGGCCAAGTACGGCATCGCGGCCGGGATCACGCTCTTCTCGGACGACAAGGTCACGGCCACCGGGGCGCTGGATTCCTCCGTCAAGGACATCCTCGTCCAACCGCGCACCCCGACCTCGCCGGTGGCCGACGCGAACAACCCCGACGCTCAGAACACGGACGCCCGCTACGGCGACCGCATCTTCGTGGCCACGGGATCGGAGGTTCGGGTCTACGACCTCGAGACCAGGTCCCTGGTCGGCAGGTACGGGATCCCGGGCGCCTCGGCCTTCTCGGACGTGGGCGCCAGCGGGCTCGTCTACGTGGGCAGCTCGGACGGGCGGATCTACACCATCGACACGAACAACCTCGATCAGGTCCGGCTCGGCACGGCGAACGCGATCGCTCCGCCCACAGCCCTGGCCGCCAGGACGGGTCTGTCGATCGCCCGTCTCTACGCCGGCACGGCGCCCTATCTGCTGGCCGCCGACGCAGCCGGCAACATGGTCTCGCTCGACCTGAGCAAGAACGGCGGCACGGTCGTCGCCAGCGGTCTCGTCCCCGGGGCAGCGGACTTCTCCGACCTCGGCGTCGGGCCGTCCGTTCTGATCAAGAAGGCCGCGGCGTCGCAGTCGGCGACCGCGACCGACACGCCCTCCGCGACTCCCACCGACACGTCGTCCTCGAGCCCGACCGCGACAGCGCCGCTCGCGGAGGTCCAGGCCCTGGCCACCGCCCTCGGTCTGGATCCGGCCGTCGTCCAGTCCGCCCTCGACCAGGTGTCCGCGGCCGGAATCTCGCAGGCCCTGGACTTCGGCCCGCTCAGCTCCGGTCAGATCGCGGCCGTCCAGAACCTGATCACGCAGGGCCTGACGCCCGATATCGCGGTCCAGTCGGGTACGCCGCAGGTCATGGTGGCCTACCAGAACGGCATCGGTTTCCTGAACGCCAGCACCCTGGTCATCACCTCGACGCTCCCGACGGATGCCCCGGCGACTTCGATCGCGATCAACTACTCGGGCCTCCAGGGCACCAGCATCTCCGGCAGCCAGTCCTCCTACGTGACCGCGGGTGACTCGCTGGTCCTCATCCACATCGATCAGACGACCAGTCCCTGGACGGTGACCAAGGAGTCGAACCAGACCCTCAAGAAGATGCCGGGGGCGGTCACGCAGGTTGTCTTCGACCGGGCCACCCGGGTCGCCCAGGTCCTGGGACGCACGCCGGACGGACAAGGCTGGACCGTCTACGCTATCGAGACCAACGGCAACGCCGTCTTCGACGACGCCAGCCTGCCGTTCCAGCCGGTCGCCGTCGGTCTGGACTCGAGCCCGATGCTGCCGGACACGGATCACGAGCAGTTCGTCGCGGTCGCCGCGGACGGGTCGATGGCAACGGTGGACGTCGGCCAGTTCGCGTTCTCGTGGCGCATCATCGGCGTCCTCTTCGGCGCCCTGATGGCGGTCTGCCTGTACCTGCTGGCGCGGCTGCTCTTCAAGCGGCGGTCGATCGGCCTGCTCGTCGCTCTCTTCTCGATGACGGACGGGATGCTCTTCGTCCAGTCGCGCATCGCCATGAACGACACGTACGTGGGCGGTTTCCTGTTACTCGCCTACCTGCTCTTCGCCCTCCTCTGGCTGAACGTCTGGAAGAGCCGCGTCGCCTTCTGGCTGGGCATGCCGATCATCGGTGTGATCCTGGGATTCGCGCTGGCCTCCAAGTGGGTGGCCATGTACGCCATCGCCAGCATCGGCATCCTGATCCTGATCCGGTCGGCGCTCGGCCGACTGATCGCCATCCTCGGCATGGCCGCGGGCACCGGCGTCCTCGGCTGGATGGCCATCGGCGAGATGGTCACGGAACCGAACACGGGCAACCCCGCGGCGGTGATCCTCCTGATCGGTCTCGCCCCGCTCGTCGTCATCGGCGGCTTCGTGTGGGCGATGTCGGTGCGTGCGACGGCCGACAAGGCGCTCATCGGAGTGGTGACCGCGATCGCGGCCGCCGCCCTGGTCGGTGCCGGCCTGACGATGTCGCCGGGCGCGCTCCAGAACGGCGCCCCGAACTACACGTTCTTCATCATCATGCTGACAACCACGGCCCTCTCCGCGGCCGCGAACGCGTACCACCCGATCGCCTGGACCCGCGAGGAGCTGTGGTTCGCGATCGGAGCGCCGGTCGTGATCGGCGTGCTGGCCGCCCTCGACGGCATTGTGCGGGCCAACGGGTCCGCCCTGGCGATCGGCGCAGCAGGGGTCGCGGCCGGTCCCGCCGTCGCCGCGGCCTTCTGGTTTGCCGGCACGCTCGGCTTCGGGCCCCTCGCTCCGACGCCCGGACCGAACGAACCGGCGAAGTTCGCCGACCCTCCGTCGCCCGCCCCCACGGGCTGGCTCCGCCTGGGCTGGGGCTTCGGCCTTCCGGCCGCCTGGATGGCGGCCTGCGTGCTCATCCTGCCGATCGTGGTCTACGTGATGCTGTACATCCCGTGGTCAATGCCGTGGCAACCCCAGACGGACGGCACCGGCCAGTTGCCTGCGATCGCGTGCTGGCACACGGACCCGACCACAGGCGTCTGCGACAATTCCTGGCCCGCCGGGCATACCGGGCAGAATCTCTGGAACCTGACGATCGGCATGTACGACTACCACAACGACCTGCGCCAGGCGCACGCGGCGTCGTCACCGTGGTGGGCCTGGCCGATGGACCTCAAGCCTGTCTGGTTCGAGAACCAGACCTACGCCAACGACCTCGGCACGATGATCTACGACGGCGGCAACCCGGCCATCTGGTGGATGGCAATCTTCGCCATGGCCTTCGTCACCTGGCAGGCCTTCAAGAGGCGGAGCCTCGGCCTATCGCTTGTCGTGATTGCCTTCTTCTGGCAATGGCTGTCGTGGTCGCGCATCGACCGGGCGTCGTTCCAGTACCATTTCTACACCGCCCTGCCGTTCTTCCTGTTAGCGCTGGCGTACTTCCTGGCAGAGCTGTGGCACGGCCCGTCCCGCCGGACGTGGCTGCTGGCGAGGGTTGCCGGGGCCGGGGCCCTGATCTTTCCCGCGGCCGCATGGCTGCTCAAATACCCGCTGTGCGGCCTGGCCCGGGTTTCTCCAGGAGACTACTGGGGTAACACGATCTGCGGCAACGGGACCGGCGACGTCCGTATCGAGACGCGCATGCTGGAGATCGGCGTCGTTCTCGTCGTCGCGCTGGTCGCGCTCGCCCTGATCCTGTGGCGGCTCGAGCGCCGCCAGAATGCCGGCCAGGAGGACCCGCTGTGGATTCTCCAGCTGCTCCTGCCGGTATGCCTTGCCGGCGTCCTGCTGTGGTGGTTCGGCACCAACGGATCGCGCGACACCGTGTTCCAGGCGGCCCTGCCGTCGGACGGGATCGCCCTGGTCCTGCTGCCGGTCCTGGCAGTGATGGCCTTCATCGTGCTGACGGCCCGGAACCCTCGCCGATTCGTGCTGGGGGCTTGCGCGGCCGTCATCGTGACCTTCCTGGTCCTGTATCCGAACCTCTCGGCCCTGCCCTTGCCGAACAAGATCATCAACGTCTACGAGGCCCTTCTGCCGACCTGGTTCTACGGCTTCCAGTTCTCCGTGAACCTCCAGGTGGCGTCCTCGGTACAACTCTTCGGCCTGTCCTCCCTCGTCCTGACGATGGTGGCGCTCACGGTGGCCGGCTTCTTCGCCTGGGCCGCCTGGGAGCGGCGTGTGGTCGTCGGCTACCGCCGCCGGCTGCGTCTTTCGGGCGGAGCCGAAGCCGACGGCGAGACCGGAGCCGAAGCCGGGGCCGAGTCGCCCTGGAGCGAGGCGACCGCCTTGAGCGAGACGGCTGGCCGCGAGACGGCTGGCCGCGAGTCGGCCGTCACCGGCGAATCTGCCGGTCCCACGGAAGGCCCCGCGCCGAGGCGCTTGCGCAAGGACAAGTCCGAATCCTGAGCCCGGGTTTGGCACTCCATCGACGGCGGGCGAGGGGCCGCCGAAATCGAGGTTCCCGTTGACCGCCCGGATCCAGCCGCCCGGCGGAATCAGCCTTCGTGGTCGGCCAGCGACGGGTGCAGGACCAGCGGCGCCGGTGGAATCTCGGCTGCGAACCCCGTCGGCAGCGGGCCCTGGGCAGCGAGCCGGCGGATGACGAAGCCGTAGTAGGCCTCCACCCTGGCCGTCACGTGCTCCCAGCTGAACTGCGCGGCTCGCTCCAGTCCCTCGGCTCCCATGCGAGATCGCAGCGCCGGATTCGCCAGCAGCTCGGAGATGCCGGCGGCCAGCGCCTTGGCGTCCCGGGGCGGCACGAGAATGGCCTGGCGGCCCCGCTGGACTACGCCCTTGTAGCCGTGGATGTCGCTGCAGACGATGGGCGTTCCGGCCGCCATGGCTTCGAGAAGCACGATCCCGAACGACTCGCGCCCGGTGGCCGGCGAAACGAACACGTCGGCCGTCTTGAAGAGCTGGGCCTTCTCCGCGTCGCTGACCCGTCCCAGGAACTCGACGTTCTGGAGGCCGCGGGTCATCACGTAGCGGCGCGCCTCGCGCTCCTGCGGGCCCGATCCGACGACCAGGAGCCGGCACTCGAAGCCGCTCTTCCGGACCAGCCGGAAGGCCTTGAGCAGGTGGGGCAGGCCCTTGCGATCCTCCAGACGCCCGACGAACAGGATGTTGAGGGTGCCGTCCTGCCAGCGCGCGATAGGGACGGCCCGCTGATAGCGGCCGACATTCACGCCGTTCGGGATGACCTTGAAGTCGCCCGGGAAGAACCGGTCGGCGAAGTGGCGGGCGGCGGCGCTGACGGCGATCCGGCCGTGCAGCCGGGCGGCGTAGGGGGTGAGAGTCCGCTTGCCGAGCTCCATCGCCGGTGAGAAGCCGGCGTAGGCGTGGAAGGTCGCGATGTTCACGCTCGAGGACTGGCGCAGCACGACCAGCGAGAGGAACGGCACGAAGGGCTCGTGGAAATGGAGCAGGTCGAACTTCTCACGGTCCAGGACCTTCTGGACCTGCGAGACGTATCGCGGCGAGAGGGTGATCGTCCCGACCGAGCCGTTGCTGGGAACGCTGAAGCCCTTGCCGATGCGGATCACGTCGCCCTCGGAGGAGCGCTGCAGACCGTGGCTGCTGGTCAGGATCCGGACGTCGTGGCCGCGCAGGCGGAGGTTCTCGTAGAGGAAGCGGACGTGCTCGTTCACGCCCCCCGGCAGGGGGTAGACGTATGGCGTGACGAGGCCGATCTTCACGCGGACGGCTCCTCGGCTTCGAAGCTCTCCGCCCGGGACGCCTGGTGCGGGCCTCCGCGCCCGGAGAAGTACTCCTCTTCGCGCTGCCGCTGCAGGGCCAGCTGATCGTGGGGGACGCCGAGGTCGCGCGGCAGGTTGTCCCGCAGGAGGTTGCGCCGACCCCAGCGCGTCACGTCTCGAGCCTGTTTGCGGACCTGGCGAGTGTAAATGAACGCCTCCCGGACGAAGCCCCAGTCCACGCAGTCGCCGCTCGTCGTCCCTTCGCGGATCGCGCGCCGGTAGTCCTCCGCGGTCGAACCTTGGAAGTAGGTCCGGCCGTCCCCGATGGTGTCGAGGGTGTGGCCGTCGCTGTTGCCGACGATCGGCAGACCGAGCTCGGCGGCGAGCCGGAGGGTCGCGGTTCGGCCGTAGCGCCCTGCCGTCGAGGGGTTGTAGCCCTCCAGGGCGTCCCAGTAGACCAGCGGATCACTGGAGACGTGGACGCGGATGATGGCGTGCTTGCGCATGCCCTTCGTAAAGGCTGAGAACGGGTGCGGCACGATGGCCAGCCCGCCCTGCTCGTGGATCTCGGCGACGGTGGTCTCGAGGCGCTGGTTGCGCCTGAGGCGGGCCTGGAGGAAGACGCCCAGAAGATGGCCGCTGCGAGTCGTCACTTCCTCGGCCACCACGACCTCGACCCGGCTGCCCCGCTCCCGGGCCAGGCGCTGGCATTCGACCGCGGCCTCGATGCGCTCGTGGTCGGCGATAGCGATCACGTCGAGATCGGTGTGGCTCTCGGCGTAGTCCAGGATCTGGGCGGCCGACGCCGTGCCATCCGAGGCGATCGAATGGATGTGCATGTCAGCCGTGCCGAGCCGCTGCGGCTTGCCGTTGGTCACCCGTCGTCTCCGTTGTGGCGCATCTCGGGCCCGTCCAGGTCGGGCCAGATCGGGTGGAACAGGGCCAGCCACTGTTCCGGCGCGTCACTGATCAACTGTTCGAAGAGCCGGGCCTCTTCGCGCAGCATCGCCCTGCTTCGCTCACGCCTGCTCGCGCCTTCGGGTACCGGCAGCGGCAGCAGCTTGCCACGATAGCGACCCGGCGCGGTCCGCCGCACGGCTCCCATGCACACTGGAGCGCCCGATTCCGCGGCCAGGAGCGCCGGCCCGGCCGGGATTTTCGTTGTGGCCCCGAACAGCCCCACCTCGACGCCGCCGCCGGTAATATCGCGATCGGCCACCAGCCCGACCGGTTCGTCTCGTCGGAGAGCGGCGATCAGCTCGGCCGGGGCGCGTTTCAGGCTGACGATCCTGGTCCCGACCGCGGCCCGGGTCGAGTAGATGTAGCGCTCGATACGCGGGTTGGCGACGAATTCCATCGGCGTCACCAACGGGCCGACTCCCTGGACCGCCAGCATGCCCGGCATCTCGATCGCGCCGAAATGCAAGCCGATCAGAATCATCGCTCGCCGTTTGGACAAGTACTCGGCGACATTCTCGGGAGTCTCGACGATCAGGCGCTCGCTGATCCAACGAGCATCGCAGCGGGGGGCTCGGGCCAGTTCGACGTTGTACCAGGCGTGGTGGCGGAAGGCATCGCGGACGAGCTGCTCGAGGGCCGCCGGATCAGTCGCGGCACGGCGGTAGCGGTCGTCGCCGATGCCGTTGGCCGCCATCCACTCCACGACACGCCTGAGATTCCGGCGGGCGCGCCGGCGGCGTGTTCCCGAGACGCGGTACGAGAGGCGGCCGGCCAGGCCGGCGAGGGCCCAGACCGGCCGCTCGGGCAGGTGCAGGATCAGCTTGAGCGTGCCGATGACCAGGACCGCCGTGGTGGCGTCGACGACGCGCCGGCGGAGGCTCTGCCGCCCGGACGGCGGCGGGCCGACCGCAGGGGAGGCGTTGCCGGTCACTTCTCCCGGCGCCCCGGCGTCTCGTCGCCCTTCGGACCGGCCCCGCCCTTGGAGCCGTTGCCGTTCGAGCCGTTGCCGTTGGGGGCCGCGCCCTTCGCGTCGTTCGCCATGGCGGCGGCGTGCCGGGCCTCGAGCCTGGCTGCCTCCTCGGCCGTGGCCGGCCAGATCGGTTTGAAGTTGTACCACTGCTCCGGGGCCGGGGCGATGTGGCCCTCCAGGGCGGTAGCAATCTTCTGCGTGGCGATGGCCAGGTCCGACGGCGAGTCGGACGGGACGAGGATCGGATCGTCGGCCGTCGCCCGGAAGGTTCCGTCCGGCTGCCGGTTGATGGAGAACGGGACGATCGCCGAGCCGTGCTTGGCGGCGAGAGTGGCCGGACCGGCGGGGAGGGTCGTCCACGAGCCGAAAAGCTTGACCGGGATGCCGTCCTCTCGATACCCCCAATCGACCAGCAAGACCAGGCTCTCGCGGCGGCGCAGCGCGCCGAAGATGCCGCGCAGGTTTCGCCAGGCGATCATCTTGACGCCCCAGCTCTCACGCTGGCGCTCGAACAGCTCGTACAGCTCGCGGTAGGAACTGTCGTCGCCGACGACGTTGATTTCCAGGCCGTGCTTGGCGAAGCCGGCGGCCGCCGCCTCGTTGTTGCCGAGGTGGGCGGCCACGAGAACGACGCCGTTGGAGGCCTTGTAGATCTCGAGGAACCTGTCAAGGCCGTGGGCCTCGAGCAGCTGATCGACCTGCTCGGGCTTGAGCCAGGGCAGCCGCATCAGCTCCATGATGTAGCGCGAGTAGTTGTGATACGCCGCGCGAGCCATCTTGTGGGCGGCCTTGCTGTTGGGCGGGACGCCCAGGACGTGGCCGAAGTTGGCCCGTAGCCAGCGGCGGCGGAGCGGGCTTGTGGCGTAGCCGATCATGGCCAGCCAGCCGCCGATTCGGTACGTCGGTCCGGCCGGGAGATGACCGACGATCCACGAAGACGTGCGCCAGAAGCTCACGGCGATGAGACCGCCCAGGTGCGTCCCGAAGGTCTCCTTCTCCATGCGGTGGGGCGCCACGAACTTCTTGGTAGGCTCGACCGGCAGCGCGTCGTTGTCTCGCGGCCGCCCGAGGCGCCGGCCCTCCGCCGCGGCCCCGTTCTTCTCTGAGGGCTTGCCGGCCGCGGTGGTAACGGCGCCGGGGTCACCGACGCCGTTCACCGATTCGAAACCGGGGTTGCTGGCTTCCTGAGTCACTTCGCCTCGACGGCGACTTTGCCGCCGCGAGCCGGGGCATTCTTCTTGACCTTCGGGGCGATGGTCTCGGTGCCGTGGAGGGCCTCGTTGTCCTCGCCCCGGATGAAGG